>OMLO01000286.1_pt1 | contig 30347 bp, 7 predicted proteins | sample 1674811 | NCBI WGS metagenome assembly OMLO01 (sample SAMN06265003, study PRJEB25207) | coral metagenome | isolation source: Coral host | place: Mexico:La Bocana,Puerto Morelos, Mexico | collected 2008-11-13
TTAAACAGGCTGCTAAATTCTTTAGATTGAAATTTACAATAACTGTCCTGTCGTCTCATTAATCAATTTAACTCATTCCCCGTCGCCCTTACAAAGTAAAAGAGTCCTCATAAACAAAACGATCGAGTGATACTGGTATAAAATCAATTATTAAAAACTGGATCATTTGATAATTCAATTCAAGAGTTTTTATTGGCTAAAACATCATGGTATATGAGCCATTATACCACGCTCTACAAATGCGGGGCGTTTTATTTCTATGTTATTTCAGTTTTCTATATTTTGGGGGCGTTTTTTGTAAAACTATTATTCTACTCGCGACTTGTTCCTTGATGGATATGAGATGATTATAGCCAAATCATATCTTGCGGAATAATTTGAAAAAATGAACGAACAAACGAAAGAAAGACAGGATGAATGGATGAATGAATGCCTGTACAGAGGAGGGGGTAAGGGGGGAAGGAAGAGAGGTCAGGCGTGCCGGAGGGAGGAAACCTTGATTTCTGCAGTTGGCCCAAGACATACGTAAAAGTGGGGGTGGGGGGGACGTTATCCTGTACGTTCAAATAACGGCCGGCAAATCCAGCGAACGAAGTCGGTCGGCGAGGGACGAAGGAAATGAAGGAGACTGTCTCCAGTGTCTTCTGTGAGCTCATAAGCCCAAAATGAAGACCAAAGACTGGAAGCCAGTTTAGACTTAAATACCGAGGAATACTGGGTACGAAATTACTCCACATGTTTAAACAGTCATTTTATCGTACAGTCGCGTTAGACAACTGACAAAAATCGTTTATTTAGCACATGCTGTACGTAATTGTCTTACGTATGCCTAAGCTGAAGTACTTTTCTAAAATTTCCTAGTTTTTGTCCATGGGTGTGACTGCTTATTTCACAAATATTGTAGTTTGTATGTTTTTGAACAATAGTAACTTTTTGAACAAAAGTAAGTTTTTTTCCACATGCCAAGTTGTAGCCATAATGTTAGCGGTTAAAACATTCTGCGTTTGTATGCCCTCGTTAAGTTTGCTCTAACGTGGGTATAACGCAGATATCAAATTTATGTATAAATCTGAAGTCGCCCCAGGTGTTGTTACAAGGCGACCTGGCCACTTAATCAGTAAATTTATTGTTAACTACGTGCGGACCTCTGTATTCAAGAAATAAGGGAGGTGTAAGCTCTCTTTTGCTGTATAACTGAAATACAAAGATTTGGGGAAAGCACGCAATTCATAACAAAATTTTTATACTTTAAGTTATCAAGAGGAGACTCTCGACAAACGGCAATATTTGAAGGGTTTCGAGGGATATTTCCATGCACTCTACAAGAAAATGAGCCATAAAACTGTAAACTAATCATATTAATACAGCAGGCCTGCATGTTTAAAAAGGGTCGTTTAAGTGTTCACCTTGTACTTGGCATTTAAATACTTAAAACGGTTAACCCACGAATAATAAATGACGTTCCATCACTTCTAAAAATGTAACAACACACTTGATATGTTATGTGGAGAATCAAGACTTGAGTAGGCCTCAAATGACAACGCCAAGCCCTAGCTAAGGGACGCTGTACAAAACAACTCTGGTAGCTTTAGATCAAGAAAACCGCTCGCAAAATATAGTTAACGATGTGTGTGAGTGAAACACAATGAAACCACTCTCAAATCATCATTGCACAATAACAACATGCAATTAAAGGCTATAGAGAAAAAAAGTCACGAAAAAACAACGCAATCCATCTCGGCAGCGTGTTAGGAAAATAGTTTCTTGCGACCAATGCGTTAAGCAGAACAAAAACTGCTCTTCCGTCTTTCGTGATTTCTTGTTAGAAAAAAATAGACCCCACTAACTTAAGTAACAAGCCACTTCAAAGAAAGAAAAGAAATTGCGTGTTGTAGTTTGCATCAAATTGAGGCTTAATGGGCCTTGATAAGTGTATAAGTAGTAAAACATAACTTTTGCCTAGCAACCTCTATAGCTTCGTTTCCTTTAATCGATCACTTTCGAAGGAAGTAGTCTTTAAGTGCCATCACCCACCGAGAATGGTCTCTTGTTAACCTGTGGAACTTCTTGTGTAAATTGCCTGAGAACTGTAATTAAGGTAAATGACTCTATTTGAGCCGTGTCACGAAATGCAAAATCAGTGTCAGGATTATTTTTGTCTTCTGCCTAAATCAGCAACATGGGAACTATATAATTGTAAATTCTTCGGTTTGCACTGATTTTGGAATACAGAGAAGGGACTTCATTAAGACTTCTACCCGTTTCATGGCGCAAAAGAAAACCTCTGTGAAATTGTACTGTCAAGAGAAACAAATTAGCTTTCGTTTGCCTTAAAAATAGATATTCCACGAGGTAATTAGTCGTATCGTCTCGTGTCCTCATTTAAAATTAATGATGACAAATATCCATGCTTCATTGTGTGAAGGCCAGACTCAGAGCAGCCACCTGTGAGAGCCAGATGAATTGCTTTGTATTTCAGACCAATACTAATGCCCTGGCATGACTTTAAGCAAGCAATTTTTCCCGACTGCTTTTCAAAAGAGAAAAATTTGTGAAAATTTCATGATCTGTACTTAAAATGTCTATCGGTTGTTAATTCTTTTATTCTTTCGATCTACTTGGTAGGCATGCATTTATATCCTTGACAAGCAAGTTCCACGTACTAGTTTTCATCTGTTTCTAAAAGACAAATTTGTGAAAATTTCGTGATCTATATTTAAAATGACTATCAGTTATCAATTCTTTTATTCTTTGGATCTGCATAATAGCCTTTATTGTGATATTTTGAGAGAAAGGATCTTTTGGGGGGTTCTCCGCAGACAAAGGGTCAAAATAAATGCTCTTAAAAAGTATTCTTGAACACGACATTTTGTCAACTGTTGAAATACACTACATTTCACTTCTGACAAAAATAAACTAATAAAATAGCTTTTGATTCTGAAAGTGGGCTTTCTATAGTTAGCAAAGTGCTTCCGGTATAAAGTCCAGTGTATGATGTAGTCTCGTTTCCACTGTTTCGCAGAATATGTTGTTTTTTCCTTCTATTTCCAACAGACAGCATACCAAAAAGAGGGATTGAAAGAAAACACAACAATTATAAAGACGGCCAAGTATGACTGCGAGCTTTTCATGCCTGCCAGACGAGCGTTCAAACGTCCATGTCTTATAATAAGTGGCAACACTTGTCCTAAACTTCGCCATTACGTTTTTGGTTGGCAAATGCTTCAGAAATTAAAGTGTTTCTGCGAGAATCGCACGCAAAATACTTTAAACATTTTAGAAACTCACCTTGAAACTCAAAAAATACCTGTCAGTTACGGCTAAAACATAATCCTCGTAGAAAAATTTAACTTGGTTTTACTTAGTTTTACTTACTTAAAAATTTAACTCGGTTTTACTTAGTCCATCAGACTTTATACAATAAATGTAATTATTTATACGCTGTGATTACTTGTGTTTGCTTGTCAAAAGGAAAGTACCTTGTATTCGGCTGAAAAAAACGCAACACTTTCTGGCGTTGTATCATATGGGTATACAGACTTTGGTACACATTGTTTCATTAGCTTTAAAAACAATTACTTTTTAATATTTGAGAAAAGTTTAGAGAAAGCTTTCTGTAGAAATGCTTCCTGTGGGCTAGGTTTTGTGGGGCAGATAAAAGTTCAGTGACTTTTTCAAACACGTCGAGTAAAGGTACAAGTTTTAAATCATAGTTAACCTTGGACACTTTTAATGCATCTGACAATACCTTGGAGACTCAGAGTGTGAAGTGTGTAGTCTTTGAATTTGCTTTGATTTTAACTGTCACAGAATAATGAAATATCATCATCTCATTCAAACAAGCTTAAAGCACTTTTTTTCCCCTGATGACATTTTTGTTCTTAAAGTAGCAATAAAGTTCTATTCCTTATGCTAGTAATTTAGAGAAATTATAAAGTGGGATTTTTAACTATGGTCCATTACAGCTTTGAGTTTCTTTACATTGCCAAATCTAGAGGATGTGTTTATTGAATTTCTCCCTAAAAATTTGTTCATAGTCAATAAATTACCAGATGTTGGAGAAAATATCAAGTCAAAGCTTTCATCAGACCACAACATCCTGCGTTTATTTCGCCACAACATGTCGTAACAAGGTTCAAAGACGTTGAAAAATTGAATACAATTGTTGGGCCAAGTAACTCATGGGGTCTCTTCAAATTGTACAGTGAGAAGCAAATAAAACTGCATACTAATATAAAGAAAAATACTAAACAGCTAAATACGAGAGAGGAACGCTACAGAGACACGTAGAAATAATAAATGACCCGGATTTCCTAAAAAGAAATTAAACTCCTCACACCAAAGGTTGTCTTGTAATTTCATGCAGCCAGTTACATTCAGGACAAGGTTTTTAAAAATAAGAAAAGCAACGACTTTGGTTACGTAATAAACTTTCATCCTACAATGAAAGACATATTTTAACATATCAGATATCTAATTTCCAGTGCTTTAAATGGAGTCTAATGTCCAAAAATGTCTACTACGGAACCTAACCTCCTGAACACGAAAATCGAAAATTTTACTTAAGTGAGTTTGCGAGTATAAACATCCTCGTATAACTTTGCAATACCAGTTTGATATGTTCATATACAGTATTGACAATCTCAAAATTTCACAAAGTCGATCAACATAAAGTTACAGCGATGCGAGTGCCAGAGGTTTTGAAAATTTCCTGATTTTGCATACAGCAATCAAAGCTACTTTAGATTGTTGAGAACATGAAATTCGAGCAAAAATGTTTCGCATTATGTAGTAACTACATGCTGTGTGCATGCGTTGCCTCTCAAAAGCGAGATAGCATTCAAAACTAGTAACATTAAAGTTTTGATAGCGGCGAGGACGTTTTGTGAATTTTGCTCATGTCGATGGTAATCGTGTTCTTTTGAACCGTTTTATTTAGTCTTACAGTTTTCAAGATTTTAAAAGATTGCGTAATCTTTGCTCAAATAGCACAAATAGAGTACCAAAAATGTCGAAGGGAATCTTGAACAGTGAGAAAACATCTGATGAGTTGTGTTCATAAAGAACAAGCAAGTTTATAATCAGATTAATCAATTCGGCTCTAATCTAACCGCTAAATCAAAGCGGAAAGTTTTACAAACAAAATCAAAGGACAGTTTTCAGTAAAACTATACTAATATTATTTTAATATTATTATCGAAATTCATAACACTGTTCTATAAGAACGGGGATTAAGTTTTCCACAAAATGTATATAAATTTAATTCAAGTAACCTACTCGAAAGGTTAGTTCGTTTACGTTTATGGGAAAAACTTTGACGACGTGTCATTATGTAATTCAAACAGGATTTTTCTCGATGGAGACTGATATGGTAATCTATCGAGAAAAGTGGGATAGCTTACTGTTAGATCTGTATACAACTGGGATTATTGTCGACAAAATCAAGCCAGGACCAAGTATGAAATTACATGCAATACAGAATGGACTGATGGCGATAAAAATGGTGAATTATTTGGCAATGAACTGAACTCGGCTTGCAAACAACAACAGTACTGTAAGGGCACAAATTTTCGAATTTCTATCTGGTCTAAGCTTAAAAATAATAACAAAAAAAAACATTAAAAGGCACTAAAATCGAGTCAGGAAGAATCCAAACACTTGAACGTGCTATTTTGACAGTTTTACAAACGTCATCTTTCCACTTTGGTCATATTGCTCACATTGTTGCAGCATTCACGAGTTTAACGTCTTCAGTTCAACTAATATAGTGCGACCATTATCTTTGAATTATAATGAATAATGGAGAGAATTAGACACCGACCTCAGTTTTCACTTGAAAATACAACTGTGCGGTATCGAACACCAATAGCTGGACGAATGCATCCCAAAGGAAGCTATCTGCTCCATCTCTGACGAATGCACACAGCACATGAAAGTGAAGCAAAACCTTCCAGACCCTAACTGGAGAATAAGTACTCAATTGCCAAACAACAAATACACAATGGAAATTTTCAGAGTTCTTAGTTTTTGCTGTGAACTTTAGTTAGCTTTTTTATGCTCAGGAATGCCGAAGAAAAAGCCAATTTACACATTGATGAAAAAGTAATTGTTTCAGTATGTCATGGCCTCACGCGAGATGCAAACGATAAAGTCCTTAATGATAAGAAAAACATAGCAACAAGGTAGTTAAACAACAAAACTTAAATAGCTCATTTCAAGTGCGTAACCATTAACCAAAAAGCGTAAGGAGCCCACAACAATGTAAGGCTATTAAGGAAGAACAAAGGAAGCGAAACCTATCCCATAGTGTCGGCTTTGATCCCAAAATAGTCACTTATTTCTGGTTGGGAGTCCAAGGAGCCGATATAGGGCTAATCGATTGGAGATAAGATCTTTTGAGCCCAACCTAACGAGCAGGGAGGATACTTAGACAATTCCTAAAAAGGCAATCAGCTAACTAGTAATTTTTCAATTTACGTGTTTCTGTTATCTTGATTTGGTTGCGTTGAAAAATAATAACAACCAAGGTCTTGTCTGTGGTTTACCCTTTGCAGCCAGTAAAGGCAAAATGTCTGCACGCTAGCCGACTAGGATATTGATAAACAGAGAATAATTACTTGATCACCCTCTTCTCTACGGCTTAAAGGAATCAATTTATTCTCAGTAAATATTGCAAGAGTTTACTTGTCTATTGGCAGAAGATATTGAAGTCTTTAATATTTCCTTCAATTTTCCTTCGCGATATTAAATATATACTGTATATAAAATTGCTTTATTTGACAGATACTCAAAAGGAGTGATTACTTAAATACTTCAAAACGCTGTGCTCTTGCAGTACTGCTGTAATTCGTATTACAGAGGCAGGGTTTATAAAACCATTTTACGTTTTAGACTCCATCTCCGAGACCAAGCTCCTTCCGTAATAAAGATATATCCGCATTATAACATATAGTAAAGGTTCATAAGAATTTACTAACCCCAGGACCAAATGAACGTCGAATGGAGTTAAGGCGTTTTCCAAGTGGAGAGACTGAACACCTACTTTCTTCCTACAACGTGGTTTCTTGTAAAAAATCTTATTGTTATAATTATTAAAAGCAAAAAAACGCGACCAGAAAAAACTGAAGAAACACATCAACTAAAGGACACTGGCTCGATTTGTAAAAAGCAAATAATATTAATGGATCCAAAAAGGAATGGTTGGTATACACTTGGTAGTTATAGTGCACGTTGAGAGATTGTGACTGAAGATATATCACTTAATTTTCGCCATTATTTCTTGTAATTTTCTAACTTCGCACCGAGTCAATTTTGAGGTAAAAAAAAAAGACGGTGAACGATAGATTTAAGCGTAGACAAGATCTGAAGCAAATAAATTTAGCCAAGCAAATGCGGAAATACTTAAATTCAGAATTTGTATTTATATTTAAAAGAATTATTCGCAAGTGGGTGGTGAAAAATAAAAATACCAAAAGTAGCTGACTCCCTTTTCGTGCTTATTAACACATAACTATTGTTTGTAAGTCTCCACGAGATGAATTAACGTAAGATCAAAAATAGACAAATTTATTCACCACAATTTAAAATACAAAATAAGACCTTGCATGTTTGCCTTAATTGTTTCGTGATTCGAGAAGGCTGCCTCTTGCGGAAATCCCGTTTGCGGCAAAAAACACGGCTGACCGGACTTCTTTGAAGTTCTTATTTCAGACTAATTTTTCCTGTCTGCTCACGGACTTCCGATAAATCAGTCATCCTCCGCCGATTTTAGCGTCCTATTTACCATGTGAACTAAAAGGTTAAAAATTATTCAAACGAAACGAGTAACAGTCGTCAATAAATTATACATTCGTTTTAAGTCGCAAGGCAATTTGGAGTTGGCTCACTACTCGGTTTTAAGCTTTTGATAATAAAGTGCGGCAAGAATAAGCCAGCATTATTGAAATAACAAGAAGCTACTGAACGCAGCTAAATATCGTACAGATTTTGAAGGGATGCGTTTCAGTACTCTTTATAATTATGTTAAATATGCAGGCAGCTGAATCCACTTGACATGTCGACCACTAATTTACGTCAAAACTGAGAAACCTTGACAACAACGATATAAGCGGAAAACAAGTCGTTTCGATTCGCTGGGCTAGCCTTGCAAATTTTTCACGGCCTTGGTATTGCTCTTTCATTGAAGAGGTCTTTCAAGTTACTGTAAGGAATAATTTTAGAAAGAAAGTTGCCAAATGAGTTACCAAGCCCTATAGTTTTCAATTCAGGTAGTGTTATTTATTCCAAATGCAATGTTTGTTACTTTAACGAACCTGTCACCATTACTCAGCAAATTTATCTTCGTCACTGCACGCTATGGTTAGAATACTCTTTGAACGATTATGATTATGCGGAATTAAAACAGGGGCAGTAATGGTTTCCACGAACAATAAAGACTAACAATTTCCTGTCTGAAATGAAGCAAGTCAAAGCTAGATTAGTCAGGAAATGGAATCTCCGTCCTCTTTTTCAAACATGACTCACTGTTTTCGACGCTAAATTATTCGCTAGATTATTAAAACAAAAAGGGAAAAGCCAGAAGTACAAACAATGCGTGAAATTGTGTATGGAACAAATTTGCTTTTTCAAAGTGGCCTTTGAAATTGTTATGACTTTTAATTAGAGGCTTTTCGTGAACAGAGAGTCGTCTAGAAGCAAGTTATGTCAACATATCCTAGATATCGTTGATGGATGTCAGTTATCAATGATCTTTGAAATTTTGCCCTTGGTATACATTTTTATTCTTAAGATGCTAGAGGCAAATTGTATTCGATCGATCACGATCGTATCTCGGATCTAAAAGCAAAGCTCGTTCAACCTTGTCGTAAAGAATAAGATAAAGAACTGAAAACTGATCAGCCGATGTCCAGATATCGCCAAACATTGTGGCTTTGGAAAACGGTCATGAACGCACTGTCTTAGACAAAATAAGGGTGGGCAAATTTTCAAGAAACGACGCCTATTACATTCTCATGCAAAGTAACAATTTTCGTGCTTGAGACCTACAAACGCAGATAATTAGATCTGTTTGGGGACAGAAAAGAGCTGCAAATTGGCCTAATGCGTTTGGTGGTCATTACGTCAACAGACTGGGATAACAATAGTCGGAATTTTGTTTTTGTAGCCAGGAGGCAGGTAACACTCAATAATAGTCCAATGCCGACTCCAATTTGAAAGGAGAACTAACGCAACTGTTTTATATAATGCAAAGAGCCGGATTTCAATTCAGACAAACAAATGACTGCTTTAACGTAACCATATGCCGTTGCGTGATGTACACTTTCTGGGGAGGCCCACTAAAAGCCCATTCATAATAGAGCTGTAATTGGTCCATTCAGGAAATGCATCTGGTGAACTAATCGTATAATTTTTCATTACAACCTATCACGCCTCCTTTCACTTAAGTACCACTCGACACAAACGCGTCAGGCAGTTAGGCAAGGCCTTAATTTACAGAGTTTTGCTTGCAGCGAAAAAGTCACACACCGTGTCGGCTACGCAAGTCTGCGTTTGCAGTAGCGCTCTAATTCGTGCGCATCTGTTTGACAACACAGCAAAGAAAAAATAACTAGAAATTTAGCCTTTTACCGACATTCAGTAGTGATTGGCAAGGTGATGCGAATTTTCTCAAAACAGAACGACCTTAATATCGTTCGCGTGCGAACGAAAGGTAAACAATGTCCGACCACGCATTGTTAAATGATTGTATCGGCGAGGGGTCCACTCCACAACCGGAAGTTCCATGGCGCAAAGTGCAAATAAGCTGATGATAACCATTTTCCTACTAGATCATACCAGCTTAGCCTCTCGAACATTGCAAACCAAAATGTTGTAATAAAATCTCTCTTTTCCAGAAGATTCACATGCCCCTTCGCCAATCACTGGCAGAGGGCAAGCGAGTCTCGTAATCAAACAATTAAAGCGATAACAAAATTCCGTAGGTCGAAATGAGTGAATGAGTGCGACAGGGTGTGACAAGGAGGTTAGAGCTACGGCGCTTACGATGATAAAACACTGCTATAGACAATAGAAAATTTACTAAACGCAGTAGCACCTTAACTGTAGACAAGGTCGCAGCGAGAGACGATCTTCGTCTGTTCCAGCCAACAAAAGTAGGTATTGAGAGAACAAATAAATACTCTATTACCCACCCGTCCATAAACCTTTAGAAGCATGCTTCAATGCGTCTAATAAAATGAAACTGGCGCTTAGTTAGTTCGGCAACTGGCAATATGTACAACAGTATTGTTCGCCGTTGCAGTCATTTTACAATCCACAATAAACACTCCACTTTATTATATTTCATGCCGGATGTGTGTGTGTGGACACTGGAGCGAATTAAAAGCAAAGCAGATATAGCTAAAAGCAATTTATAGTGAAACGTGGAGCTACAGAACAAGAAGAACGTTAAGCACGACGAAGATAATCCAGAGTTGCGAGTTAAATGCTTTATTTATTTGATATTACGGTTTGGAGGCCGACTTCTTTTCCACGTTTATAGTAAGACAGAAATACATGCTATAACGTAACAGCTTGACGTACAACAAGGTATATAGTGTCGTTTCGCGGGCGGTATACGAGTTGTTAAACAGGCTCCAGTTTAATATGATATAAGGTAGTTTTTTTTTTGACAAAACTTACAACCAGCCATTAGCGAATTGTTCAGGTTAATTTGCAGGAATACTAATGAACCCTCAATAGGGAGATGATTCAATTGATATCCTTCATGGAAGATGTCCGTTTATCGAGAGTTGATTTGACGTGAAGTGAGATAAACTAGTCAAATTTCCTTTACTTCGAGAACACCATCACACTACTTTGCACTTCCAAAAAAAAAAACTTTCATCTTTCATCTGTTATAGTCCAAGATTCGCGTCAACGGTATTCTAAAATCACACTGCAGAAAGTCTCTGTTTCGCAATGGAAGTTAATTTTCATCTCAAGTTTAAATCCACTGACGTTATTGTATTTAGTTGAATTCTCAACAAACGGGATTACTTACATTTCTGATACAATTCCGAAGGTATATTCAGCCAATTTGTAAAATTCAATCATTTGAATGATACCAATATCAAAACTAAGAAGTGGAACAAAAGAAACAGCTTTTGAAAGTACACTTCAGCTTATATGCGTAACTCAGTTATGCAATCGCTACAGCCGGTGAAAAACGTACAAATACAAAAACCAAGAGAGTTATGAAACCTTTGACAAACTAACACTGAAAGTTTAAAAGCTCTAAAATATAGAGAAGGATGGCTATTCCATTAAATAATTTTGGTATTCAGAATATCTCTTTGCACGTACCATAGCAACCTGGTTGCGAAATGCATGGAAGGTTATAATCGTTGTTCTTTTCGCTAGCAAGCTTCAGTTCATTTCCCTGATGAGAGATAACACTCATTACGAATATCCAGCAATTAGCCATGATTTGACTTACACAGAATATTCCAATATAAAAGACGGAGCTTTACTTTCCAAGTTACAGACATAAAAGTAATATGGAGTGAGGTAACGGGTATAAAAAGCCCAATCTCTTTTATCTTATCTTGCTCTGCTGTTTGCTTTTCTTTGCGGAGTCTGTTAGACTCGATCTCAACATTTATAAGTACCTCTTGCGTTTGTATTATTTGACCTGCATCTCAAAGCCCAGACGAAAATCTCGAAGAGGCGAGCCTCTATGCACGATCAAGCTATATATAGCACTACTGAAAAATGTCGCCAACGCATCAACAATATCACTAACTCATTCATTCCGTCACTCCGCCAGAAGATTCTTCTGAAGAGAAAATATTGTCGTTCTTCAAACACGCACCAGAAAACTAGACAATCAATGTTTTACGAGAAAGCGATGCATCATACGACAAAGAAACCAAACGACACTATAATGTCTTGCTAATAGTAATGCTTTCTGAAGGCAATAGGGGTTACAGGTTGCTGTGTGTGGTACTCAGGATGCAGCAGTAATCAAAATCAAACAACCTTAGTCGTATTTAACAAGCTTAAAGTGATTTCTTTAGGGTCTCGGTGTAGTTGGAGAACCATTATCCGGCGACTTACGTCAATAGCCGGATTCTTTAAAGATTGTAAATGCATAGTCTTATAGTGACTAACCAGGAAAAACAACTCGTTAAATATTAGGTGAAGACACAGCCATACACATCCACAAACAGTGAATATAGAAGAATCCCTGAAGATCGTAAACCTTAACAGTTTCTATACTGGCTTACACAGAATGAAAGTACAGCGCTAAATATAAGAGGAAGTCAGAGATACACATTCGTAAACACATATAGCATGTACAAACATGGTGTAAGTGAATTAAACGTGACCGTGATCTGGCACATTATAGCTACCTGATTTTCATCTTACATCTATATAGCTCATCAGTCTAGTAATAAGTGAAAAGATAGCTTCGATAATGAAAGTCTAAAAAGAAGAAAATGTTAAAGTGTCTACAGGAAAGAATTGAAAAAACAAGCCAGAGGTACTCTGTCGTGCGTAATGACGAAGGGTGACGCCTTGGCGTGAGTGTACACTTCAAAGGGTTGACAGGGGTATGGTCTATTTAGACATTCATTAACATTTCGGTTGATTCTCATGGCGGAGATCTGAAGACATAAAAGGAACCGCGTTTTTTCAATAAAAATTAAGCCGCAATTTAAGTTGTGAGATTTCACTGAAAACAAGAATAAGAAATAACAGGTAACATAGGCTGCTATCGAGAAACAGTGGGTTTGGTTTTAGTCTTTATCACTTTTTTTGTCCAAAACGAGTAAGACTTGGAAATCACGAACGACGCTAAATAAACGAAAATAGTTCTTATGTTGTTCTAGAATTTCCTTGGTAAAATTTCTTCCTATTAGTAGAGTGTTCTTATCAAACGTGGTTTCAGCAAACTGAAGTAGAACTCTATTGCTGTTATCAAGATGAAACCCTCTGGTTTCGGCACCAAAATATCTTTGTTGGGAAGGTTGTTATGGGGACAGTCTTAAGGACCAAAGTCCGTCCCGTGTGTATTGCATTTTGTGTCCTTTTTTTGAGGACCGAGACATGTTGTCCAGCCAAGTTTCGTTGATTGGACGCTGAGATTTTTATTGCGTGGATATGTCGCCGCAACTTATTGCCCCACGCTTTAACGACCCATTAGGAGAAGCATTGTCTCTAGCTGAGACTTACGATCACATGCTGTAATCACGAAAGAGAGCATCTGTTAAAAGAACAATCTCGTTGACATGGTCTCATTCTGTTTGCAATAGAGAGCATACCTTCACCGAATCTCGAGTTTTCTAAGACTAGAATCATCTTTGCACAGGAGGCTGTTGCGCCAAGGGGCGGAAAAATCATAAGGCAACCTGTTTTTTATAACTTTATTCCTCATTAAAGCACTTCTCTCAACTAGCCAAAAAAATTTCTCTCAGATTGTGCCTGTGCATTTGTTTGTTATTCTTGTAAGTGAATTCCTTTCTTCACAGCCGTCGTTTAATTGTGTTGATATGGGCGGAGGTCCACAAAGCTACGAGCTGGCTGTTGACTATAAGTATTCCGTGAAGTCACGTAACAGACAGAGACCTTCGAGGTAGCAATTATTAGAGATGCCGGCAACTCTGACCACAAAAACGTCAACCGTGCGACCGTTATATTGGTCTACTACTGTCCATTATTATCGTAATCAGAAGTGATAATCACCCTCTTGAAACAATTTACCTCTTACTCCGCCAGTTCCCATACACGGCAACCGCAAACTACTTTGACAGAAAATTCGCGCAGTCCCTCAAGAAAAAGAACTGAAACTTTACCACGGGAATCAGGAGTATATTGGTCCAAGTTTCTATCGTCTTAAGTGGCATAAGTTGCCTCGGTATGCTTTGATGTGTGGGTCGTTTGCTATCGAGACGCGGAGTTTGACATGCGTCAAAAGGAGTTTTTTGACGGAAGGGCAATTTAGCAGTCACGAAACTGTTGCCGTGTGGTTGTCTTAAGAGTCAAAACAACATCATAGCAACTCACGAAATCTTTTCAAAATTGCCTTAACTTCAGTTCAATAAATCACCGATAAATCAAGCGCTTTATAGCTCGCCTTTGTAGAATTATATCTCCTTTAGGAGTTATATGAAAAGAAATCTTTGTTACTGAAACGAAGAAAACCCGATGGCCATTAACATGGAGACCATAACCTAAAATAGACATGACAGTTTGTCAATAGTCCCTGGAGGGGAAACTAACTTTAAAAAAATGATTTTGTAAACGCCTACGGGATACACGAGAAGTAAAATTCCATAACCAAAATGAGATGAAAACTTTTAAGGAAGTAACGAAATATAATTTTAAGCGATCAGTCCATTTTTTTTGTAAAATTTTGAATTCAAAACTATATTTGTGCAAACTAAATTTTACTGCAAAAAATACTATCTATTTTGAAACTAAATCTTTGCTAGATAAAAAAAATATGGCGAACTAAATTTCCTTGCAAAAAAAATATAGTTTCTTCGACGGGTATATAAATGTAGTTACGCGTTACGCTATCCTTAACAAACGCTTCAAGACTGATTGTTAAACCACTCAGGCAAATGGCAGAAAGCAAGCTACTTAATCCCTTTCTGAGATAGTCTGATCTTGTTTAGAGCCCTTTCACCAGCCTTTACTTAGCTAAACAATAAACTGATTCGAACGGAGATAGCAATAATCTCGGATCAGTAAAACAAAGCTAGTTTCGTCCCATCTCTTTATTAAACAATGGTGAACTGCTATCTATATACATTTGAATTATACGATTTGTTCCTCCTCTCTTCCGTTCATGGTGTACTTTTTACGGCAAATAAAAAGCTCTCAGGAGCACATTTAGAAAATGAATACAAACTAATAAAAGCAACTGTAAATTTATGTACAATGGAATTTAATACTATCTAAGATTTCAACTAAAACTAATGAACATAACGCCGCTTTCACTACCACGATGTGTCACGACCTAAATGAACAAAATTTTAACACTCCTCGTTTATTTTGATAAAAATATATTCCTTACAATAAATCGTTATAAGCTGGCACATTTTATCTTTCAACTTTGGAAATCTCTTTTGTAGATTGTGGTGTTCTGTGAAACATACGAGTGAAGAAACGCCTCTTTCACAACTAATCGTGTTGGCTTTTGAAAGTTCTTTCATGTTACTTCTTTTTTTTATTATATACATATTTTCTTTTTCTAATAAAGTATTGTTTTAAAAAAGAAGGTTACATTCTGTTGGCGACTATGCATTGAAGAAGCCCTCCATGGCATCTCTAAGTGTGAATTAGAGTAGAACGAACGCCACGAAGACAATCCCGTTCACTACATTTAAAAATTTATGTGACTTCTAAATAAAAACGGCAATGAATAGTAAAGATACGGCGTAAAGAAGACATTTCTAATCTTAAATTTACTCAGCTTTTCAAAGCCAGGCGTTGTGGTAGTATTGCAGAAGGCAAAATATTATTTTATATAGTTCTCACGAGTCTTGAATCAAAAGGATCAAATGTGTAACCTTAAGCAACATTAACTGCTTACAACTGAGATATATTTATATATTATATACTTATGTTTTAAATGCTTGCAGCCAAGTTGAATTACCAGTGAAAACTGTTCGAGTCCCCTTCACTTCATAAACATTACTGAATTATTCTTTTTTTCCCAATGATATACCAAAAATGTCCTTAAATATATATCGCAAATAGCCAATTCTTTTACTCTTAATAGCATAAAACTTTTTCATATCTTCGTAATATAAAACTTTAAAGATTTTTCTTTTTAAAGAACAGAAGCATTCGTTTCGTTTACTTACTAATCTATCAGTTCTTGGATTTGCAGCAAATGGTTTAAAACCATGTCTCTGCCAGTCTCTTTTCTTTGTAGCGAGGTTATCGATCTTTGTTACGGTCTTTTCTTTGAAGATGAAATGTTCCTAGCGCTGCCTTTTAAGCAGCAGGTAATGTTTCTCTTAAATAAGTTTCTTTCTCAACCAGCGAGGCTGTATTTCGTGAAAGTGTTCTGCATTATCCTATCCCTGCGATTGCCTTGATCTCTCTCATAATTCTGCCGATGGAATTCTTGCCCATTGGTACCTTGTTGAACCAGATATCTCCCTTAGGCTTGTGCTTGGGGGTGAGATAAAACGACGAAATACCAGGTGGACGGTGGCGCAGGTACACCTCGAATGCACGCACGGGATCACGTTCGCTTCCATCGGTGGCCGCTACTCGTGCCTTACACTTCTTTTTGCTTCTAGGGTTGTCTTTCTCGTCGTCCGCTCGTGGCCTTTTGTTTGAACCAGCTTTCATGTGGTCGATGATGATCTTGCCGTCGGGGCCGCGGGAAATGCGAAAGTCATCAATGCTCAGGTCGTGGTGGGCCATACGTCCTCTAATTCCATGGCTGACTGTGTTAATCCACCACTGTAAACGCAACAACGGTCGTGGAGCGTGCACTCCGATGGCTCCAGAAGCCCACATTCTCTCCAACTGCTCTTCAGTGATGCTTTCCACGACATTAGGGTGGTTTCCTTTCCCTTTGCGCTTCAACTCGTTCCTCTTTGACACTAGCCCGTAGTTAACCACGTCGAATTCTCTGTCAGCCAAATCGAAATTCTCTACGGCTGGAGGACATTTTCTTTCGAGGAAATATCTCCTCAGTCCATTTCTATATGTTGTGAGCGTCACAGGCTCGTATTCATTTCCTTCTTTGCCTGGCCGTGTGTCACGAATCTCGAGAAAGAAGTCTTTCAACATTTCCATGGCCATTTGACGGGTAACTGTGTTCATGTCAACAGATTTGCCATACTTGTCTTTGTACCATTTCTTCAGTCTTCTCACGGATGTCTTGGTGCCTTCAACGGTATTTTTGCACCGGTTAGCATCGTCAACATCTTCGACATCGTGGGCGTCCGCTCGGTTGGGAACTTGGCCCTTTTGTCGCTCGATAATTTGAGGTCTGTGGCTGCTAGGAACCGGGGGGAATATTCTGCTGTCTTCTGTCTTTGAAAAGCCGTGATTATCTTGAATGGACTCTGGTGGATCAAACGGCGGGAAGCCGGGAAACGGTCGGTAAAACTGCGGTGCTTTTGACTCGTCACTTACCGGTGTATGGATGTACGTGTACATCGATTGGGCGGCTGGATCAGGGAACGAAGGATTTAAGTTGGGGCCATAAATCGACCGCATAATGTTTGGTTTAGCCGGTTGAAGCGCACTCGATATGCTTGAGATCGCAGAAGTCGGATTGAGGTGAAATCGAGGCTCAGGCTCGTTCTTTATACTGAAATCCATGGGGCTAGGGAACGGCATATCTTTTGGAAAAGAGTCCGCTTCGGACGTCACTGTGTCGGAGAAAAAATTAGCGGACTGCAGTGGAGGGACCGTAGAATGTAAAGCGCTGTGTTGTTGTTGTGTGCAACCAAGCGTCGTTGGCCCCGAAGTTAAATAATGTTCATTCATTGCGGCAGAAATGGGCAGTTCGGTCTCATCCATCTCGGAAATGCCTTCTATTCCATTACTCATGTTCATGTGCCGGCCACCATCCTCGTTGATACTCCTGCTCGCGAAATCTCCGGCTCTGAAAATGTTCGAGATGCCGTTGTGAAAACGAGCGTTGGGAAAACGAGGGTTAAAATTTTCCGGGTTGTGGCGCAAGTGAGGCGGAATATTAAAGTCTTGGCCAATGTCGAACGGTGGCAAGCCAAACGTACTCATGGCTCCGTCGATACTCATTTCAACACTTGCTTGTTATGGCGAGGTGTTTTAAGCTTTCATCCTCGACGCACCTGAATGACAGATTTCCTTTCCGCGCGCGTATTTATACCCCTACGTAGTGATGTGGACACGGTCTTTTAGTGGGCCCATTGTTTTCGTGAATTTATGTATTTCCTGTGTTACGTACATTTGGAGGCTCAATTAATAGTTAATGACTATCCTCATGGGAGAAGTCACTTTTAATCTGTAATTTGCTGACTCTTGAAGTCTAAATCTAATTATATTGTGAATTCATTCAAGCAGACTATAAAAAGCCAAGCATTATTCACTATTCAAAAATGGGTGGAGCTTTATTATGCCGTTGACAATTAGGCCCTTCAACGACAGTCATGCAGCCAGCGTCCACCATTTGTAAAGTGCAAGAATGAAAACGGGCATTGTTTGGTTGAAAGTCAAGAGCTTACATTCTTATCACGGTTTTTGCATCGCGTTGGCCTAGCTGCGCTCTGGCCTATAAGCGATCAAAAAAAGCTCCGCCTGAAAAGAACAGTTTCCATCGTGACCGAGTTTAGTAAACATTGACAACAGGTGTCACGAAATTATATGAGAAAATAGATAACGTTTGCGTGGCTTCCGAAATTTATCACACGTCAACACGCTTTCATTGTAGCAAATGGAAATGAGATTTGTTTTCGCGCTTTTTACTGGTCGGTTTAGGTAATGGAAAATCGCGCCCCCATAAGCAAAACAAGGTGCAAAAAGAGACAGCCTTATTTACATAACGCTCTTAGTGTTAGTGAATGATTAATGATGACAGGTTGACAAGCAAGGTGTTGGAAATGCTCTCCAGAGAGGACATTATCAGCAAAGAGAACAATAGTTCGACTTCAACTTTTGTGTCTGCACGAAATGGAAAAGAATAAATTCTAATTTCTCTCTTTCCTGTGAACGTGACTGATGCAAATGCGTTGCGCTCCAGGCTTGAAATATTTCATTTAAACAGAGTTTCCACGCAACATACGCACAATGTGTCTACAGTCTTAGTACAACGATTTGTTTCATCTCAAATCTGTCAACTGTACTCTTCAGTTTCTCCAAAACAAAAGTGATTTTTCGTTAATTTAATCAGCAGTTTACAATAAAAGCACCCAGTGGATTTTGTATATACAACAAATTAGCCATTGTCAGGTTGAAAGTCGAAGGCGGAGAATGGCTATAAAACCTTTTCACAAGAGCCGATGAGTTTTCGCAGCTTAACACAAGATGGATACTTGTGATCTGAATCGTAAAGACCTCACAAGAAGAAAATAAACTAAACTAAATGCAACGATTCCGGATATCTTGACACTGCAATCCATTTCCTTTGTGTTCGAAGTTGTTTTCAAAAGATACTCGTGTGAAAGCTGTCAGCAAATCCACTTACACGGATGACTTGCGAATCGACTTAACTTGAATGGACACCACGATTTAAGGTAACTAATGAGATTGTAATTCATCGCTGATTTATTTTAGTTCACACGCATAAATTGTGGTTTAAACCATGAGATATATGGCTGTGCGTTGGTAGATTACTCTAAAACGAGCTGAAGTAGCGATAAAAATAGCCAGAGATTCTTACAAAAGGTTCTTCTGCTGATTAATTTGCGGCAAATGACGACAGCAAAGATGAATATAGCTTCCTATTCGCTAAGTCTTCCAAATGGGGTCAAAATCATTGACCCTGATAAGTGGACAGGATTTCAGGCTCTGCTCATCACGCATTTGTGGAGGGAACTCATAGCTTGCATTCTTGTAACTGAAATTCCAATTTGTCAAACTGTGAATATACCAAGCGTTTTGCCATGAGACAGTAAGGTAAAGAGACGTTGCTTATGTTTAAGATTCTTTGAGGTATGATTTTTACATTTCATGCCCAAACAGAAGAGGACCCTTTCAGCACACTGTAAAGCCCAACTATCATTTACCAAAAAAAAATACACACAGTTTTATTAATTTCAAATCTGCGAAGTTGACTAACAAGCTGTTTCCAAGACATGAACTAAATAATATATTTCCATGATGCAACAAGATATGTCTCTTTGAAGATTTATTTCGTAAAACAAGTAGTGAAATAGACATCTTAAAAGATCAGCACTGGTGCAAATAGTAGATGCTTACAGAAGTATTGCGTAATCAGTAAAGACTGAGGTGAAAAATGTAAAGTTTTAAATAAGTTTAATCGTCAATTTTAAGACTTAAAACAAATAAACAATATATAGTAGTAGCGCTTCCAAAGAACTGATTTGCTCGGAACTTAAATAAGTATCAATGAAGTCAGACGTGTTTTGAGCTGTAATTATTTACAAGAGCGGACTTCTGGCCCATGAGAACTTATGGCCAAAAGGATAAATGAGGAGTTTGAATGAGGTCCTGAAGCACTCTTAATATGACAAATCATATCAAATTTTATTGGGGATTTTGATGCCAAATTTTTACGTTAACAGTGAAATATATGACCTTGATTTTATTTGTCGAAATCTTAAGAAGTGTTCACTGAACTATGTGTTCAACAAGGCTTTGCCTTCGCAAAACGTGAAGCACGGATGTTCATCTGCTACCCGTCATATCCGGTACAACCCAAGTTTACAAAAAAAAAAAAGTAATGCCGAGCTAAGTTTCTTCGTTTGGTTGACTTCTTAATATTAAAATAACGAAAGTCCGACCTTTTAAACGTTGAGATAGCACAAGAGATGTTGATTCAGTAATAAAACTAATATATATTTACAAACATATACTAGAGGGCTACGGACTGTGGCATGCTGCACCGAAAACTGAAAGTGCAAAAAACGAGATATAGATTCCTGCAACTGAAAAGCAATCTAGCGACCTATACCGTCTTTGTAACCCTCTCCAACTATTTCAAGTAACTTTTAAATGGCTCAATATCAGTATATTGCAGCCATTGTCGATTAAAACATCCCTGGTCGAATTTTTAATCGAAGGTTAACCTATGCTTACAACTTTTCGCCTCGAGGCAAAAGACTTGTGGTCTTCCATCAAGCCTCCGAGTTCACGTTGATTTAAGGTGAGTTTAATTGATAAAGTAAGTCAAGGCAAGAATGTTCAATGGTCGCCCGTATTTAGCGCTTTTAGCGAACAACTAGAAGCTGGTGTTTTTCTCTTTACAGGGGGTTATTTTGGTGAAGCGAATGCCTCGTACGTGTTGTTTACACTTTGGAAAGTTCGAAATGAATGCAAAATCATAATTGCGGTCGTGGAGTACAAGTTGAGCGTGAAAAGGTCAGAGCTTTGTTCATCCACCTAAATTTCTACATGGTCCTCAATGATCGAAAAGTTGCATTTGATTTCTTAAGCAAAAGGTCACCATTCCATTACAAGAAATTTGACATAGACCCGTTGAAGTTTTTTTCTTTTTTTTTGGACACGCCTATATCTTTAACCTAAAATCATGCTTAATTAGCACGAAAGCGATTTTAAAGAGCTAGAATTCTCGCTTGAAACCTCGTGCACCCACTCGATGAAAGTAGGTGGCGATTTGGAAGGAAGTTTGAACAATCCTTTCAAAATAAAACGGGCATTGCCAGGTCTTAGAACTTTCTGTGGAGATCTTACTAAGCTAAATGTAGCTTTTCATTTCGTGATTTCTTGTTCGTGAGCTAAACCAATTAGTGGTGCGAGCGGTAAAAGTCAACAGACCGAACAAAATTTCTTTCAGTTCGAGACTCGGAAAATGTGGAATCGTGTCAAAACCACTGCAGTACAAAAGTTATCGACGTGTAATTAAAGAGAATCTAACTTCGACGAAGGAATACAATCAAATTATGTTGCAATTAACACGTATTTCCAAGGAAGTTTGATCAGAAATTAAAACTTTTATAATTACCGTGGGTCGATTTCGTGATTTAGTCCCTTCACTGACAATATTTCTCGACTTTGAGTTTCACTTGGTCTTATATATACAATCAGTTGTCTAAATAACAAAGTAGTACTGAGCGAAGATAATAAATTACATTTATACAAGTATGCAAGTTCCGTGTTATTTTTCACTGCACGCCCCATAAGGGAAACTACTACATGGGACACGAAAGCAAAGGACAGTGCTCTTTGACTTTGTTCAACACACCAGCAGTATATATCTAGCGAACAGCAACCGAAAGGTTATTTGTTGTGAAAAAGCTTGAATTGCAATTTTAAGTTCCATGCAATCGTAAAAGATATATCTCATCATATGGCTGACAAAATAATGTCATGATTAGAACAGAAATGCTGGATTGGACATCGAGGAAAAAGACACAGAATTTTTGGAGTTTACTCTCTGAAAACCGTATTTTAGGTATTCCGAATTCTAAAAGTAAAAAAAAAAAATAATGTGTTTTTACTGTTCTACTAGTTTACGATCAGCAACCGTCTTACTTATATTCAAATCTGGATTATAAACTTAGAGATCAAAGTTTACTAATAGCACAATTCGGCATACGCACACTACGTTTGTGAACCACACGGGTTCAATTTTTTTAGAGTTAAGATCTACACCAGTTCAATTTATCACTGTTCATTTTGTTTTGAAGATTGATAGCTTTTACATTTACGAGTTCCGACGTTTTTACAATCTCCTTTGTAAACGAGAAACCTACAAGAGATTTATCATCTCTTTAATGGAGGATCTTTTTCCAGTCGTTACAAAAAAAATAACAATTACCAAAATCCTTCAACTAGTTCCCCCGAAGATGCTTATCTTTTAAGTCAATATGGTTCATTTTGGTCTAAACTTGGGCTTAATATAGACGGTTTTGCGTAAATACTCCGTTGCTTAAGTATGTTCATGTTTTGAACGATTTTCTATCTCAGCTTGGCAAATTGCTGCCTGGATTTTTACTCTCTTCTCACGTCAGCATAAGGCTCTTTAGCCATCCAAATTCATGCGCATTGTTCCTCGTTCGTTCAGCTTGTATGCGTTCACATCTTTCCCTTCTTAACAGCTAGCAAATCACCCTGCTTTCATTTTAGGTCTTTAGTCTTTCAATAGAATGAATGCTTGCAAATTACGGATAAATAAAGAAGCGATAAATTTCATTTATCAATGTACAACATTTCCTTTGGCGATACAAAAGAAAGTCGTTTCCTTTGCTGCTTGCTGTGTAAATGGCCATCTGTCATTTTCACAGAATTCACAACACCTAACCCGCTGTACTGGAACAAAATTGAGAAAAGACAACAAGATTTACAAAAAATCTTAGTCGTTATTTTTATTTGGAAGGCATTAAATTAATTATTTAACGATTGCCCGCTTTCTAGTTAAGAAAAACCTACGCAAACCAAAAGCACACGAAAAAAAATTATCTCCAAAAACGTTAACGCGTTTCTGACTAATTGGAAAATAATTAGTCATTCTTTCATTGTATCAAGAAGTTAATCATAGCGAGAATTGACTTGTAGTTCAAGCTCATTTGTTTTATCTGTTTAAATCGATTGCAAAATAAAGATTCATTTTATCCCGTGTTGGTATAGCCGGTTCTTAAACAGTTTTCTGTTAGTTATATTTTCGAAAGAAGTGAAACTCTAGTTGCCGAATAACTTGTGTCCCACGATTCAATCGAAACGAAACCGAGACTTCATTCTCAAAATTCTAAAGAAAACAAAGGGGTTGGTGTTAGGAGTAAATACGCTTACTGACTTTTACTGTAGTATTTCCAATGTGTTAGTGCACCGGAAAACCCACTCATCAATACGACATTACTTTGGCATTTATACACTTCGCATTGACTTGAAGACACTGATTTCTTCCGTAGTATCATTTTGATTTGAAAATCTCGGAAACATTTTTCGGTTTTATTAATCAGCGGGGTAGTTATAAATCAGTGTCGAACAACACGCCGCGTCCTGCTAAATCGAAGAGAAAACTCATAACAAGAGCGAAGTAGAGATGAGACGCTTTCTCTCTATACTCCGAATTTCAATGCTTCAGTTGATTATATCCTGATCTCTCTCGCAAGATGCTCCTGAAATGAAATCTAACATGCTTTGCTTACATCGCTTCTAATTATTTCCAGCTTTTTGTGGAATTCAGTTAACCTTGACTTTACTAGGAGAGGAAACCGCATATCTATTCTCATAATGAACTTCGCCTCTAGCTCCTTTCAGTTCAAAGACACTCCTCGCGGCAGATTTTACATCATACCTAAATTTCCTCTCAGGCTAACCACGTTTCTGAGAAGAGTAGCAAAACTGTTTTTTGATTAAAAGAAATTGTACGTTTGCTTAGAACCATTTGTGTCTAAGGGAATTTTATGGCTAAGTCAGTCTTCAAGTTTAGAGTGCATTCTTACGACTTAGCTCAGTTTTCGATGTATGTGGAAACGAGGCTACACCTCGCCACGCTAAAAGATAAAAAACAAAGAAGGAGGCGTATCGTTAAGAACAAGAAAAGAAAACGGGGCGCACGTAACGAACAGTCTCAACATTTAAAACCTCAAGCGCAACTTAGTATTTTACAAAGGAAGAAGGAAGAAAACGTGATGTATCGTTGTATTATGTTGTCTTACAAAAACTCCTGCGATGGTGTCCTAAAACTGAAAGAGTTAAGTCGAATACGTGACCACTTAACTTTTGTTTAATAATTCAGCAAGAGATGGAGTTGAAGATAGGTCAATTCTCTTGAACCAAAGAAAAGGGTGCTTTGAATTCTTGCCAAATAGAAGAGATTCTAGAATTAACAGGATTACATGAAAGCCTCATCCTGGTTTAAGCACAGGAAAGTCGTTGTATATTCATCCGTTGGTGCAATTAAAGGTTTTAGGAGCTCGACACAGCGGAACAGAATCAGAAGAAAAAGCTCCTGCCTCACGCCCGCAAACAACGCTAGTGCGATTAATGCGTTATTTGCTATGCTAAGAATTTTAATGTCATGTGCAAAGTTGTTGTTCCCGCCAGTTGTCGCGTAACATGTTAATCAGCAAAAAAACAAGATAAGTGTTTCCTTTCTCGATTGTTATCGCCCTTTTTCTCCGTAAAGTAAGCGTTCAGGCTATTTGTGAAATAGTAAAAGCAGTCAAGTTAATTCAATAGACATAGTATTGGTTGAGTTTCGGAGCGACGCTGGATGCGTGAGAACGGTGTGCTTTTGCCTAAGACACTCTGGCGTGTAAGCACTCTTAAGGGCTCTATTGTTTTCGAAAACGTCAAATTCCAATCTCATTAATAGTTAATTCCTTTCTTTCAAGGCTGAAAATTGGAAATTATAGCCCTTAATCTATCAATTAAAGTGAATCCCCTTTCCGAGCCAAAAATAATGAATTTCCCATTTTCTCAGTCACTTTGTTTAAATGGCGCTAAAAGCTCTGTCATTGAACTATATTTTGTTTACCTGACTCGCTCTTCTACTAGACTTTTTCCGACTACCACTTGTTCTTATCTCGACTGAGATCGCTAAAAGCATTTGGTGCATGAATCACTTGGCCCTTGGTGCCCTAAGATCCAATATCTCTGAAGGATCACTCTTTCACGTTTTCCCTCTTTGTGAGGTTGCATTGGCAACAATTCATTTATTTAAAGAATCCACTTAATGCGGTCTCCAGAAGCCGTACTAACTAAATGCTTTTCGTGGAAAACTAAATATATATTAATGGCATTAGTAGCATTCGTTTTGTCAACATGCGAGAGCCGGCAACCTGGACAGGTTTGCTCGGTTAAAAAATTCCACATTTATAACGAAAAGCTCGAAGTAAAGAAAACACTAGAGAAATCGGGGACTCAATATCGCTTGGCTAAATAAAACAAGCTTCGTCTGTTAGCAACTGAAGTGCTGTCTCCTATCCAGAGTGGTAAAGGGCGGGGCGTAAAGAAAATAAAAACATGAATTTTAATTTATAGCTTAAACATACCAACCAATTTGTCTTTGCCATTGCTTACATCCATTGCTTACATATGATCTTTCTTTAGCAATCTTTTTGTTAGGGCAAAAAGGGACATCTAAAGTTAAAGTTTTTCCCCATCACACGTTATTCCTTAATTTGTTTATCCAAGATACAAAAAACTCTGCTTATATCTTTCGTGTGACCTTTCAAAAGAGGGCGTCCAATGAGATAGTATATGGTGGAAAGTAAAGTTGACCAAAACCAGTTAATTATATTGTTATCTCGCTTCGTAGGAAACAGAAAAGGTGCAATATTAATGGGTAGCATTAACAGCATTTCAGTAGAAGATAAATTGACGTTAGAATTCAAGAGCTTCAAGGTTACATCAAGGTGAAAGGCAAAATTAAAACGCGTCCGTTTAGAACTGAATATTGAGAAAAGAAACTGATACGACAGGAAAAAAAAGAAACAGTCTAAAATAGAAGAAATAAAAAAGGAAAAGTGAATGGAGAGACTGCTCTAAAAAGAAAGGTTTTGTGAAGTATAAGTTTGATTCAGTTGTTTCATTTGTCGTCTTTTTTGTATTTCCACCAATCACAAACCTTTTTGACCACCAACCAGGGACAATCAACCATGTCACAATTGTAAAATCCCTGATTGGCCCTGACCAAGGGATATCTCTATCTCGAAAGAGCCAGTGTTTTTTTTTATATCTTATTGTGGCGGTTAAACCACTATGTCGATTCACCTAACAGCTAGCTGGGAAAAGAAAAACTTTAAAAAGCACCTTATAACTAATGAAAAGTAACAATGAGGTGTTTCGCAAGATTATCATCACTGTTTTCATATCTTTGTCCGCAGTTCAAATATGTGATCTTTCGTATATTCCCTTGCATTCTTCACCATCTACGGGTGTACTTTGAATTCCCAACTTGACCAGCTCCCAGTTGCTTTGATAGCTCAGTTGGTAGAGCGCTGCACCGGTATCGCAGAGGTCATGGGTTCGAATCTCGTTCAAGCCTAAATTTACTTTAAAGTTGTGTATATAACTGCGATGATCATTGATGTCTTCATATTGAGTTGCTTTGTTTCATAGGCTCTTATTTCAATTTCACTCTCCTCTATGTCGTTAGGTTTCAAGGGATTGGATTAGAGACAAGCCGATCAGACATTACCGAAGAAAACAAGAGATCAAAGGGAAAATGAAAACAAAAGCAAATGCAATGCAAACTGCGTTACAAAGAGGTCGATGAAACTAGAAGGGAAGAAAAATACGTATTTTCTCCTCTGTATTATATGCCTTTACCTCGGGGGAGGGACTTCCATATAAAACGGACAGGAGTACTCTGACTACCTGTAAGGATTTAAAAAGCCGGTTATGTACCTCTTGTTCAGCCTCAAAAGAAAGGGAGCTTACGTACATGTAGTACCTTCACATGACACGAGATATTCTTTTAATTTTGTCTCATTTTCTCTGGTACCTCCTAAGAGTGAAAACAGTGAAAACACAGAGGATGAAAACAGGATCTTGCTATCTCTTAATTGGGGGTTCTATTCAAAATTTCCGATGAGTACCCCGTCCTCTTTATACAGGACTCCCCGGGGGTTATGCACATGTATCTCTATGTTATACGTGCATATCTTTTAATCATATTAAAATGTTTCTACATACCGACTGGTCTTCCTTCCCTCTTACTTTCTTGTCACCCTAAAAAAGAATTTGAAAACACGCGCTTGTATTATTAAAATACATGTATTTTTTAGATGCCATTTCCTACAGTCCTTTCAAACAACAGTTGTCCTTGAGGAATTTACTTCTGATAAGGATATTTTCCCCAAGGTGTAAACTCAGCTTTTCCCGCTGTAAGGCTGTCGCGGCTGCAGGGGCTTCTTTGCTATAATATTTCCTCACAGACGCGAATAGAATAAATTTAAAACTTACCTCCACTTCAGGCAATCAAACTGAACCTTGATGTGGTCCCTGCTTTACCTAGCAAAAAGGAAGCACAGAGGTGAAACAGCACAGAAGACGAAGTTAAGTCATGGCCAATGCAAGAAAAGGGTTGACAGGAAACCAGAGCAATGGGTTAAAGAAAAGATCTCCCTACTCCGCCAAATATTTCTTGTCTAAACATTCAGTCGTTCGTTAGTCTCCTATATGGGTAATATCTGGCTGTCAACTCATCAAAATGCTGTTTCTAAGCCTCGCGGACGGGCCTACCCGAGTGTATAAATGAATTCAACGGCGAATTTAATGCTGGGGGTAGCCATGCGATGGACTAGTATCCCAGTAGGCAGAAGAAATACAGCACTGAATTAAATTATTAACGATATCCAGCTTGCCACTCCTAAATTGGAATCGAATAGATCTTGGTGTTTTTGCATAGGAACAACAATAATTTTGAATTGCTTTTCCGGAAAAAAAGTTCATTAACTAAAGAAAATGGCTTAAAAAAACTAACTGCTGTAAGGAAAAGGGCTGCGAATCTAATAAAATCGATTTTACAGCAGAGTTTTCAAAGTAAGCCACCTTGCGAGATGGAGAAAACCATGCAACAAAAATAAGGGAATTTCTGTCTCGCAGAACCTGGTATATGCTAGCCCGATTGCAAAAAAAAAAACAATCTTTGGGACTGCCACAAACATAACTTCCAGCAATGTTTGTACAGTAATGATCGCAATCTCTATTTCCATATTGAGCGCTCGTTGGTATCAGATCTGGAATAGGAACGAAATCACTTTCAAGTGGGATTTTCTTAATATGTTTGGGTAATGCAGTTTCTAGGCTTATCTCGACTACAATTCACCCAGTCCATCTTCGTAGGCAGGAATTGAGCTCAACGCTTAACGCACGAACCGCTAGTAACTGTGGCTAGACAGGTTTTCAGTTTTCGCAAAAAGCTCAAATAGAAATAACTACTTCAGTGGCGGAAAGTCTGCGTCGATTCTTTCTTCCAACTGCAAATTACTCATCATTTCAATATTAGTAAGGCCTCATCGGAGAGTATTATGCATCAAATTGCTAATAGTTTTCCTTCACTTTCGAAAAAATTTCTTCGTTTACATACGCAGATCTTGACCAACGTACCAAGCGAATAAAGCTAAGGTTAAATAGATTTGATTGTATTTTATCAGTAACAAAAACCACAGACGAAAGAGTGCTTTGAAATATTATTATTATTTACACACGGGTTATTCCTATGGTTAATGTGCACTACACATCTGGCCACCCTAGTAAATGCATCCCTGTGTAAGCAAAGGTAGCGTTACAATTGCAGTACCCCCCTCCACTACATACACACGCCCCTAAGGTCCGACTTTGGGCAGCTCCAATATCCGGTTAAAGTTTAGGATAGTGTTTAGTAAATCTTCAGCAACAAAAAGTGATAGTTAAATAAAACAATACAATGGAAATAGTTGTTATCAGCTCAAGTGCTCTAAGGCAGCTACAATGCATATAACAGGGCATGCATGGGCCAAGAAATACCAAGGCATTACGTAGATCGACCAACAAATTAAGATCGACTTAGAAAAGGTGATAAATATGTTTTCTTCCAACACTTCATAGGACAGAGCCCTGGAATCCTGAAGGAGGAGTCCATCTTCTTACCTGAAGAACTGCTGTGATATACCATAATTTTTACATCATAGAACATCCTGATGAAATTAATTAATTCAAAGAACTGTATTCAATGAAGATCTCTAAACTTCTACTTAGTACCCTAAATTATTGGCTTAGACAATCAATAACTGCAATTCAATAGTTTTGCCCACTTTGGGTGTTATTACACTTCTCCCCCTCTCCAAAAAAAAGACTATAGGCCTGCAGAAAGGATGAATCATACTTTCAGTGCTAGTGGTTAAACTATTATTACTATATTTAACAAAATTTATTTTAAGAAAATTTCTATTATGATAAGTGAATAAAGATGGTGAATTTTAAGTTCAGTAACCCGTAGGTTCAATTCGATTTTTTCTTTGTCTCACACTTGTGTCATGTTAAACAATTCACCTTTACCAATTTTTGTTATGTTTTATATCTGACTAAACTAAAGCTTCAGTTTACTGTTCTTAATGTGTAGTGCCTTGTCAGATGATACACTGTAACTTGGCCCAGAGAATGCAGGGGCAAAAAATTGAAAAAGTTTGCAAGAGGTATTTTCTTATGGCTCCAGAGCACATATCCTCCTATCTTCTCAAATTTGACCAATTTGATCTGGAGTGTGCACTCAACTAGTTTGGCTTGACCTTATCAGTTATGCTTAAAGCATGACAGTCACATAAATTAAGTCATCTCTATTTAAGTTATCAAAGGAATGTCATTGCTTTAACCATGTGAACATCTTGAACGCTTGACACCTTCTCTGGTCATGTTGAGTAGTATATAGCAGCATATAGCTAATTTGTTGTCCCACAAAAGCATAGAAGCGAATGGAACAATGGCAAAAAACATTGTTGGTGCAGTGTCAGTTTACCAACAGTTCATTGAAGACTATGGTGTTACTGTTTTCAGCCTGATAGCAATGATAATCTATGATAATTCTATCTACAATTTCTCTTTCTTTTGCATTGAAACACCAGGTGGGGGATATTTTTATATTTATTTTTTTTATTTATTTATTTTCCTCCAAATCCTAGCTAGTACATAGATTTGTAAATATAACGCATAAAAAAAAGAACAGAAATTACATCACTAAAATAGAGTTACATTGTATATTGGAAGGAGAGGAGAGGGGC
>OMLO01000287.1_pt1 | contig 30340 bp, 13 predicted proteins | sample 1674811 | NCBI WGS metagenome assembly OMLO01 (sample SAMN06265003, study PRJEB25207) | coral metagenome | isolation source: Coral host | place: Mexico:La Bocana,Puerto Morelos, Mexico | collected 2008-11-13
CTTTACTGTAATGGCTAGCAGGGGACGTTAAAGAACCCACACACTCATCGTAAAGAGTAGGGCATGTAGTTCCCGGTATTGTGGTCTGGTCGTCCATATATCCATATATATCACTTGTAAAGCGCATTTGATTATCTATATAGAAAATGCGCTGTATAAATATGAAATCATTATCAAATCATTATGCATTTCTAAATACTAAGTCTCTTTTTTACTGACTCTATGTTAGTCTTGACATAGTTACATGTAATAACTATGATCTTGCTTGAGCACCAAGCTGTACTTTTTTCTTTATTATTAGATCGAATTGCATATACATGTACTTCTGATTCTTGTACTGTAAATTAATGAAAGCACCGATTATTTGCAGTGTTTCCAAGATCACTGGTTGACCTATCAATGATTTTAAGGAGGAAATCCTTGAGAAACATTGTGTTGTAACTACCCAAAACTTGACTTTCCATCTGTTAAAAGGATCTCAATGCGGTTAAGCGTAAAATGGGCCACGACATGAGCCATTAGGCATAAAAATTGTAAATTTTAACCGTAAAAATATTAACGGTAAAACATTCTAGGTACCTGTACGAAAGTGAAAGTCTTAAGATCTCTTGACAAGACATTTTGTGGTCTTGTCGATTGTCTTAGTAGTAAGCTATATTAGCTTATGTTGGTCTACAATTTTATCATACTTTTTTCCATCTCTTTTTTCCAAATTGTTGGGGAAACCTAACAAATTGTGGGAGAATGACCTGCGATGCCTAGCATCCCATCCAGCTTCTTCATGCTACAGAAACCGGGGGTAAGCTCCGGCAGCTATGAGCCAGTCGGCTCCTAGGCTTCATTTAGTAGTAAACGAATGCCAAAATGTTAAAAGCTAGCATCCCACTGAGACCCTCCTATTATCTGTTATCTACTTTCATCTTTTTCAGACGTGAAAAAGAATTCGCCTCCATGGACGAAAACAGAGACGGTATAGTGACAGTGGAAGAATTAACCAAGTACTTGGACCCAACCCACGAGCAGCGAGCGGTCAACGAAGGCAACTATCTGATATCAATGGCGGACAGAGATCGTGACGACCGCTTATCAGAGAAAGAAATGCTGGTGAACTACAAGCTTTTCACCGGGAGCACCATGACTAACTATGCTGGATATCTGCACGATGAATTTTAGAAGTATTGCTAAGCTTTGCTTGCTGGTTGTTTCAGGAAACGATTCCGAAATGCCTGGCAATGATCTGGCTGATTTTGTAGGCCAGATAAAAGGAGTATATTTTGTATTTTGTAGCCTTGCCATCTCAGCTTTTAAAAGGACAAATAGGTATATAGGTATGTTATATGTTATATGAGTGTATTGACCGCAGGGATCTCAAACCAACTTAAAGGGAGACTGTGGTTACTAGCTTTTTGCAGTTTAAAACAAATTTTAAGAGTGTCCTATAGACAATATTCCTGTTCTCGGTATTGGACTGGCACTAGTTTGAAACCGAGGCTGATGCAGGGAGTCTTGCAAATGACTTCAATCAATGTTCACTGATATTCCCCCGCATAAGCCTCCATTGCAAGCTAGGTCCAGTGCTATACCGAAAATACAAATATGGCCTATCATAACTGGGTAATTAAGTATTGAGATAAGAGCAGAGATTTTAAGACTTTCATACTGCGTTCAAGAGAAGTTTTAATACTTACTTACTTTATTGTTTGATTGACTTAATTGAGAAGAAGAGGGTATCTAAATGTTCAAACAAGTGAAAAATGTCAACCATTAACTTCGAAGGCTAAACTTTGTGACAAGCCATTTAAGAGTTACCTGCAGTCGTTTCAAAGTGAGTCAGTGTTGTTGCAGAACCTATAACAAGTTTAGATACCGTAAACTGCCACTTAAAAGCCCTGGGCTTATACAATTTCGTATGGGGTTATAACGGGGGTTATAACGGGGGTTATAAGGGAAATAGAAAAGCGTTTTGAAATGAGCTACAACAGTGTTGATTGAAATAAGTTTATAATGGTGTACTGTTTTTTATTATTATTATTATTATTATTATTATTATTATTATTATTTTTTATTATTATTCATTAGAACATCTTAATGTATCGAACACATTTTATCATTTAATTTTCATTTTCATTTTCATTTTCATTTAATTTTTTTCCTCCAAATCCCAGCTAATACATAGATATGTAAATAATGTAAAGAAAGTAAGTAGTAATCGATAGTGCTTTATACGGTAGGAAAAAAACGCATAAAACAGAAATTACATCACTAAAATTGAAACACATTGTATACTGGAAGGAGAGGAGAGGGGCACATCTAGATAAACTAATTTTGTGCCCCTTTAATTTATAACGAGAGAGTGAATTTATATCGGGGAGGCTTATATCCGGGGGGACTTATAATCGGAAGTAATAGTTTGTTTATAGGTAAACGGACCTATAAACGGAGATGCCTGTAAGCGGGAGGGCTTAAAAGCGGCAGTTTACGGTATAGGTTGTTTTTCATGCAAATTAATCACATTTGAAAGTTTCCTGACCAATTGCAACTCGGAAATGGTCTGCCATCAAAAATTCATGTTAAGGAAGTAATTTGACGTTCTTTCATTTGACATTCTTAACGAAACGATGAAAAGAACACGTATTTCCGTAAAAAGAATTAAGAATTGCTATCAATACACTGTACTTTGGATTTTAAGTAAAGAGTGGCATGAGTGTTCGGGGTTTTTAGGCCGACCAGGAAAAACTGATTGAGGTGAGGGAATAAATGATTGTGATTTCCTCGCTGGATGTTGAACCTATGGCTTTTGGTTGAGAGGTATAGCGGGCTTAAGATGAGTAGGAAGATTGCTGAACCATTTATTAGCCATGGGAGGGGAGCTAAGAAAGCCAGTGAACTTCGGTCCCAACAAGAAGGTTAGAGGGATGGAAGTGGAGGGCGAGAAAAGTTGGTGTACACCTTAATGTTAATATGGTGTAATTTGCAAAAACTCTTCCAACAGAGGCAAGGAAAGGCGAGGAAATGATGCAAAATCATAATGAAATAAAACTATACGAATCCTTCATTGAAACTTGTCAAAAGAAATCCGTTGCGTTGTACATCAAAAGATATTACAAGAAATTGAAACTACCCCTTCCAAGCAATGGCAAGGCACAAAGCAAGAGTTAAGCACAACTTTGATTAGGCCATAGTAAAGGGGGAAAATTTCACAGACATTGTACTTGCATTGTCAACTGTTGCTGAAAATTGCTCCGATTGCTTGTGTACGGTCAGCGTCACGTGATAGGTCATTTCAACCTCGGAGAGCACACTCTTGTTTAACCCTTTGATTGAAGTTTACCGGGTTTCATAAGCAGCCCCCTCAACTATGATCAGACGTGAAAAGCTGTGTTTTAAAAGTGTATACTGAAGAGAGGAAGAGGCTTATTCGCAAGTGTACACTGAATTCATTCAGTGTCACTGAATTGGACCACATATACAAAATCCCCACACCCCCAACCGTGACGACCTTTTGGCAGACGTTCTTCGGCGCTTAGTAATGGCACGCGCTTTTGACATTTCGCAGATATTACAGTTCCAAAGAGAAACTCGCTTGAATCGGCACACAATTTCATTGGATATCATTGGATAATAGCAGAATGATAATACTACGAGACGAAATCGAATGGAAGTCTGGGTATTCATTGATATTTTGAATATCGGTGCTCAGAAAATAAGATGGGAGGGTGGGTGGGTTGGTTGCCTGGTTACTTGGTTCACTGGGAACCCGAACACTGTCAACAGTAAAACTTAAATCTACTGTTAGTTAACTGTGTTCCTGCACCAGTAACGGACAACTCCGCAGCACATCTTACAGAGTGAAGACATCTGAGTGTTACCTTGTTCTTCTGAGGTCATGAACTGTCACCTGCACCCAAACACAGATGCAGATTCAGATTCAGATTCACCCCATCAGTGCAGCATACATCCCCTTTCTAACCTCCTTTCACCTAAGCGTGATATCTACAACAGCATCCCTGGATGTTCCCTGCGATGATGACCGCCTCCAGTAACAATGATCCGTCCACCTGCCAAGCCAGTCCCGATCAGAAAGAGATTCCTGTGCCTCTGACGCACCCCATCCTACTCACAGATCTACCGGCATGCATACGACGCCACCCAGGAGGCTATAATGACTTTGTTACAGACTTAACTTGAATAAGTCCGCCTTTATAGATTTTGCCTTTTGTTCCATGTTTTACAACCGTTCATGTTAGTCATTTACGCATACTTCAAGATTCAAGAGGAGGGAAGTTACGCCAGTACCGGCCAGTGGTACTTCTGATACGTACTTGCATGCGCAGTTCGCCCGTTTTGTCTCTACCCTCGTGATGTGTACTCTCTTTTATTAAAAGTCATTGTTATGAATCGTGTCGCCGATTTACCGATCTTCTCTTTACTGGCGCTGTGCCCTTTTTGAGTCGTTTCAGGAAGGGATTTGAATGAAGCGAAGGCGGTTCAATTACAATGCGAATATTATCTTGTCTGCTGCTTTGCAATTATAACGGTCCGATTACGTCTCAAATTCCCATTACCGTCGTTAACTTCGTTGAAATCACTTTTAAAAGACTAAAAAACAGGTAAATAAAAGTACATTTATTTTTGCTGCTGCTATATATAGTGTTCGGGTCCCCTGTGGTGGGTTGGCGTGTTGGCTAGTTGGTTGTTTGGTTGGTTGTTTGGCTGATTTATTCATGAAGATGTTCCCTACCTAGTTGCCTTGTGACTATTCTCGGAAAACTGATTTTTTCATTTTTTTTGTTCTAACTTGAGGTAAAATTATTACACCTCAACTGGTTTCAGACTGCAGATGGTTACGGTTCGTTCAGTAAAACATCATTTCTTTGTCTTTTCATTCGAGGTATTCTGGTCCGTTCTTCATGTAATTCAGACCATTCGCAATCAGCTACTCGGAACTACAAGCCTACGAGAGAATCAATAACAAAACGAGCACAGATATTCTCTTGGCTAAGAGGGTAACTTAAAGTATTTTGAACAATGATTTCGGCTCGTGATTAACCTCTGTCGAATTATTAATATAGTCTGTGTTATGGGATTACATAAATATTTACACATAGCAGCGATCAAAGCGGGCAGAGGATAACTGATGACTGTATTACGACAAAAATCTTTTCATATATACAACATTCTGGGAGTGTCTCAACTATTTTGTTCCTTTGCATGTAGCTTCAAAAAAGCCAAACTAACACATCTCTCCGTGCGCGAGATCATCAATCCTAAAAAAGAACATTTTGGAGGTTTTACTTTTAACAATTTGGACGAGGTTATTATTGTATTACCATGGTATCCTAGCTATTTATAAACGATTTTCTAACATCGAAAATTCAGTAACATCTTTCTTAAATCTTCTACATAATTCGTAACAAAACGTGCTTTTTGTCTTGAACGTTAAAAAACACACTCTCTCGCGGATTAACCTGCCACTGGAAAATCGAATTCATGCCATGGTGTTCTCAGTTAAATTAAATTAAGGAGAAATCACCAACAACTTTCGATGCTTTTAAATGTGCAAACGCGCAAAAGTCAACTACAAGGTAGAAGTGACCACTTTGCTGGGGTCGTTCTCTCTGGATAGGGGTGTGGCCGTATCTGCATTTTCCACTCGATGAAATCGTGCCATCCAGCCAGCTCTCACTTTGTTGATTGTTCTTTTGTTTGCCACAAAAGCGAGGAAGATAAAGAACCCTGAAAGAAAATTTTACTTGAGTTAACACTCCTTCAAAGTGGACAGTTACATATGTTTTCTAACAAATTAGGGACATATATTAACTCATGTATTTATACAGTTGTATTGTATAGTGATCATTTTGCTGCATGAGACTTGGTTGTGAAAGTTATAATTGATGACTGGTAGTCAGGTACAAAATTTTTTAAGTTTTAGACAATTTGATGTTACGATGAGGTCTATTGTGTAGTGTGTAGAAGCAGTAGCAGTTTACTTTTGTAGATCAACACCAGCATTAGTTAGGAAAGCAGTTCACTGAGCCAAAGTAAATGTAACGTGTGTAACGTGTGTAACGTGTGCGATAGAGTGATTTTGAATGGGATGCCAAACCCTAAATTAGAGTAATCACTCGAGCAAATCACAAAGGGCACAGACAATACAGTGGACTAATAATAATAATAATAATAATAATAATAATAATAATAAAAATAGTAATAATAATAACAATAATAATAATAATAATAATAATAACAATAATAATAATAATAATAATAGTAATAATAATAATAATAATAATAACAATAATAACAATAATAATAATAATAATGATAATAATGATAATAATAATAATAATGATAATAATAATAACAATGATAATAATAATAATAATAATGATAATAATAATAATAATAATAATGATAACAATAATAATAATAATAATAATTGAAATATTAAAATAGGGAGCACATCTCATTATAAAATGTTCAGTGATGCCGTGCATAGATAAATATTAAAAGTTAAAATAAAAGTTAAGTTTAAAAGTTTAAAAGCAAAAAGTTAAAATACGCATATGCAAAGAGGAGGTAAATATCCACTACTTTAGTATATACCACACAAGCTGAATAACTAGCGGATCAAAGAGTAACTTTACTTTAAACAAATTAACGGGAAGCCATTTTGTTTTCTTCGGCTGCTCGGAGGTGAATAGTGTACTTGGCTAATCACCTCCGAGCTAGCCAATCAGCGTGCGCGAAAAGCACTATTCACTTGTGTGGTATACTACTAAAAACATATAGTAATAAAACCAAACACAGTTTTTGCTTAATTAAGGTTTGCTTTAAAATAACATAGTTCTAACAATGTTAGCCTACCTTGTAGAGTGTTTAAAATAACGAAGAGATAACGAAGGAATCCGACGTCCGTGAATGGTACGATAAAACCCAATATCCAGGTAAATCCCATTGCCGAGGACAGTTTGATACACAAGACAGGTAGGCTGATCTGGTTTTTCTGCTCTGTCACGCGGCGGGTGGACTAAGGAAGGTAAGAAGGAATAACAGTCAGCGGTGTCGTGACATAGGAGGATTTTACTCAACACAAGAAAAAAATGTGAATTGATGTGTATGTTGTAGTTAAAAATTAAATTCAGGTAAAAATAAATTTTAACCTAGTTTGATTCTGAATTTACTTTGTCTTCTAACCCTAATTATTCATAATCAATGAATAAGTTGGGTTAAGAGACAAAGGAATTTAATTTTTACCTGAATTTAATTTTTAACTACAACGTAAACATCTTAATAATCAAGGCTAATGCCACGTTATTTATTCCGAGATCACTTCACTACAGAATAAATTATAGATACAGTCGAACCCTTATTAAACGGCCACCCTCGAAGAAATGGATAGTGGCCGCTTAAAAGGTACAAACATTAGAAAAGCCATCAATGGGACTTTGATTACCGACCGCCTAATAGAAAAACAGGTAGTGACGTAATAGCGATTCGACTGCGATGATTCAGTTTGGAAACATAGAAATTGATAAATCTCTTGCCAAATTTATCATTTGCGACAAATCCAATAGAACTACTGTAAGAAGCTTTCTGAGCACATTGAAAGGAAATCTCTTAGATCGAGTTTATTTGGCAGTGTTTGCCTGACTTGAACGGCTTCCCGTGAAATGAAAACTTACAGCGAAAGCAGAATTGAACTGCGAAATCCGCAAATCTTAAAGAAAATGCGGGAAAAATCAAGGTAGTTTTTGTCATCAGAGCAGTCTTGTGAGCCGAAAAGCTTGGATGATACCTTGAATGCTGCTGGAGTTGAAAGAATACGCTTGAAAAACTCTATTTTAAGATTGAAAAAAGTCGAATTTTCTAAATAAATTAATGTAACAAACACTTTGTTTATTGGATTTGTTAAATTTGAGGCTACGACTATTTTGCATGATGAAGTACATGCATCAGTATAAGCAGAAAAGATGCATACATTTTGGCTTTGTTGCAAAAATAAATTTCTTTCTTCTATCCCTTATTTAAACCTCTTAAAATTACGCTGTAATCACTGCCCTGACTCCGCAATACAAATAATGCATAACGCTCCAGATACATACACGCTTTGCAGACCTATGTGTTAAGTCGGCTTACTGTATTGGAAAGCTGAGAAAGCATGAAGGGCGAGCGTTCAAGACTCCGCCCGGCTCGGAAACGCACGAATTTTTTTCTTTTCTTTTTTCACTCCGACGTGTTTTTTCTTTCTTTTTCCCCCAAGAAGCTAATAAGTGCTTCCCATTTATAATAATTTATTATCTTGCTCGATATTCATGCATTGCATGCATCATGTTATTAAAACCCATGCTTACCAGGAGCCCGCGTTCATTTCGTAACTAGGACAACAAATGCTTTCTAGGTTTTTTTTAAACAATTCAAATAAGAAAATGCTCGCACCACATGCTGTTGACATAGCAATAATTATCTCATCACTCATTGCTTCACTATGTTTCACATTTGCCGAACCATTCGACGACATTTTTCTCTTCGTCAAGTCAAGTTGTGCATTGGTCAGTGGAAATACAAACAAAAGTTTACGACCCAAGGAAGGATCGACCAAGCGAGTGAATTCGCGTGATCCTATTTCGCATTCTGCAAAATAGTCGTAAAAATGACGGACGCATTTTGGCGTTTGCGAAGTGTCTGTGAAGAAGGTTTAGATAAAGTTTTGAACGACTAGTAGATTTATACTAAAACAATTAGATTATTAGCTCTCGATGATTTCTATGCGTGATAGTTGACTTGGGCTGCGCCCTGGTCGACTATCACGCGATAGAAATCTCGAGCTCATAATCGAATTGTTTAATAGCAATAATAACGATAACATTTCTAACAGTACCTTTTGTGTTTTTCGAATAGAAATCATCGTCAAAGTAAGAGCCCCAACATTGAACAACAAAATGATTGCCACAGGAACACCAAAAACCAGTAGAAGTGCTCTTCCATTCGAGATCCAGCAGAATAATTCAGCTAGTGAGGAAGATTTTAAAACAAAAGCTTCAAACATTGCAGAGACGCTTTATTCATCCTCGCTCACTTTCGTTTATAGCTTAAACCTAAACATTTTTTCAATATGCTTCCTTTTTTCATTCGGCTCATTCATGTTTTGCGTTCTTCACATCAATATTTTATATTTTGTTTTATAAAAGGACTGAAATACTACGCATGCGCTCATTGGTTAGATGAAAAATACGGAAAAGATGCTATATAGCTTAACTCCTCACTTCGTTATTTGCCTGTTGCTATTCAACTCACCATATCCAATGCTGACAGTGTTTGTTTTATCGAGAGTTACACTGGTAATAACAATCACTGCTGGGGTGATCCATGCAAAGATATTATATTTTATCAATGCTTTTCTGTTTTCATGATGACTAGGTCTGACTTTTCCTACATGAAGTTGATAAAAACAAGTACAGAATTAGGAAATTAATAGTGCGAAAGTGGAGAATTGTCTTGCCATGCTTATTGGCCCTATTTCAATTTAAAGACCCGGTATTGACCATTACGCTTTTCGAGTATCTGTTATTGTTTTGGTTTACAGGATAGCGAGGTTATTGTCTTCCACAATGCTCACAGCGCGCAATGCATCCTGGTCAAAACCCACTTTTTTATTTCAATGGAATTTAAGAATTTTATAGTTGTTATTCCCCTATTTCTGCGAAAAACGCGTTATTAGGTTGTTCATGACAAATAAAGGATAGGTTCTGGAAGTCAATGATTAAGGATTATCACCTAATTAGCAATCACGCAAGCTACTGGACTACTGGGACCAGATAAAGTCAGTTACCTTTTGCTGCAAATGTCTTTTCAACATCGAAAGCCATCACGCCCATCCAGCAAAATGAAGACAGCAAAAGGTAATGAAGCAGAACGGACACCGTCATACAAAGATTTGGTTTATCCGTCTGACCGGTCAATAAGAAGAAGACATGGTACACAAGCATTGCAAACGACAGATTCATGAGGTTCTTTCCCGGTAATGTTCTGAGTTCTGGCAGAGCAATATAGATACCCAGGAGGAAAATCAAAGATATCACAGAGATGGTGCAGCCAATGTACGTTAATATCTGAAGCGGTGTTATCTCCGTGGAAACAGGTGTCTCGGTTTCATTGTAATCGCGTTTGAAGTCTGTACAAAGAAGTAGTGAAGAGTTATTAATGCTGAAGTACCTTTCCTTGTTGTACATTCTTTTGTGCAAAGGAATCCATATCGATCCGTTAGACAGGAAAGATACCGAATTGATGTTCATCTCGATATAGGAACAATTGTGCCAAAGAATCGTGATTACCTTTGAGATATTCGGTTCTTTTATTTCGGGCTGGTCCCGCGTTATTTTGGGCTGGTCCCTCGTTATTTTGGGCTGGTCCCGCGCACTGTAAACTACCACAGACGTGAGATGAATTTGTACGCATGCCTTATTGAAGGGATCAAATACGAAACCCTCCGCGCATTCTTTGTTCCTTACAACGCTCTTCTTATCTCCCACTTTCCTCGATTGAGAAGAAGACGAAAAATCAAACAAGATAACCCAAGAAGGTGGAAGAGATAATTGCGCCATCTCTTTGCAGGGATACGGGATTGTGGTCTTTCCTTTGCATATATCGCAATGCGGGTTCTTTGTCTGGAAGTCTGGACAGACTGGAAAGGCGTAAAATGAACACAGATCTGGTAGCAGTGGCACCTCATCAACAAGCTCTGAATCCGGACAATTTTGCTTTACGGCTAGGCATACTTTTTCATTTTGAACGAGTGGTGGCTTAAAATTCCATTTACAGTTTGTCATTACGAACGCCAGCATCAGCGATCTGTTTGTTGGAATCTCAGGGGACCCGCGACCTTCGCACTTGGCAGAAAAATTCCAAAACGTCAGATTGCTGGCTTGATTGCACATGGCGCAGAATTCATTCTTGTATGTTGTCTTGCTTTGCAAGTCTGAAACGGGCAGCATTCTACCAAAGAAGTCTGCTTTAGAAGATGTGCACAAAGATTCGAGATTCTTGTCGGTGTTTAGTGGACAGCTTCCAATCATTACGTAACCATGGTTACCTGCACTGCTGTATTTCACGCAAGTGACTTTAGGAACCTGAGACTTATGCGTGGTGTTGGCAGCTCTACATCTTCGGAAAACAATAGCAACAGTTATCGTTAGTTACGAAATCATAGGAAAGTCAAGGGATTAGGTAAGTAAGAAAATCCGAGCTGCCATCCCCTTCAGGATATTTTAGTCAGAATAATGTACTCAATGTGATGCTAAAGCTTATTGCTTAGCTTTCAATGTAACCCTAGCCCTAATTTTGGCATGTCAATTCTTTCTCCAGATGAATTGACCTTGCCATAGCAACCGCATTTTGACATGCATGTCAACGGCCAAATTTTGTCTTTTTTCTGGCATAATTCTTCGTTTTATATTTTTTCCAAGTTTTCTTGAGCAACACTGTAGGACTAGCGCCTATTACACTCCAGTATCATGTTGGGACAATTTCCCATCAATGCACGTCAAGTTTCACTCAGGGTAATCGTCTTTTGAAAAATAAAAAACCTCCTTATGGGGAGGACGGCATCTACCTTCCTATCCCCTTCGTTGCCTTGTTTCAAAATGTAAGAGAAGTTCCATCGCACCACATCCGTCCCCTGTACCATATGGGTACAGGGTATGGGTTTGCGGGTACGTCCCATGATAAAATAAGGCTTTTCTCTTCCTTTACGATTGTAGAGAGTGTGAAAAACGGAGACTGAAGGTGATTAAACGACAGAACTGACCATTTAAGAGAGCAAATTGTAGGTGAAAGTAGCGCATACTCACTTCGTGCCTTAGAGCGCGCTTGTTGCATGACCTGACGCGCAGTGCTGATTTACTTGTTGCGCAGTAAAGATAACCAGTAAAATTGGCGCATTACTACAAGTGAAAAGTTTAAGAAAAGATCTTATATTATACTTGTTCAAGTATAATATTCATATACTCATTTGCATTCTTCACCTTCTACAGTTATATTACGAACTAACTAATTTGTCCAGCTCCTAGTTGGCTTGATAGCTCAGTTGATAGAGCACTACACCGGTATCGCAGAGGCCATGGGTTTGAATCCCGTTCAGGCCTGAATGTGTTTTAGGCTTTAATTTCACAGCTGCTTAAGTTGTGTACATAACTGCGATGATCAGCTCTGTCTTATAATTTATTCACCAACCTTAAGAAGTAGTCATAACAACAGTCACCAAGCTCAACACATAACTTATCGCAGTAACACGCCTTTTCGTCCTTTCTTTCCTGGTCTTCATTATCTAAAGGGCATACTGTCTTGCATGAATATTCAAACGAACTGTTTTTAATATCTTGCACATCAAAACTCGTGTAACTCATGTTCAGTCTTTTAAGGATGTCTAGTGTGCTTATATTCTTGTCGTAGTAGTAGACAACGAAATCTTCATCTGTAACAAAAATGAAATAAGCAATGCGTCAAAGCAAGAAACAACCAACAGGTCGTTAATTGAAGATAATTTTAACTGGAAACTCAAAATGAATTGATACGGATGCAAAGCTATTTACTGAGTTAACAACAGGCATAATTCCGTAACGTAATCCCGCCTCCACTATTAGCAAGAGATTATCTCTTGTCATTAGGCCCCGTTCACATTTCACCGGATAAATTTGAAGACCCAGCTCTTCAAACCGCAGGAATTTGAAAACGCTGGCCTTACGTTTTAGTGTGGACGGAAAATATTTTAAAAATGGAGCTTTTTGAAAACGATTACGTCGCGATAATCATATGGTTTTCCTGACCGAGTTTTTCTAACACAATTCCAAAATGAACGATTGTTGTTGTGTTTTTACATTTCTCCGGCGAGAACTGTGTGAAAAATGTTTTTTTAGCAGACGGGTAACGTGTCTCTAGTATAAAAACGGCCAATAATTAACTGGTCCAAGGAAAGTACAATGGGCTTTTGCTTTGTTTACTAGTACACGGAGAAAAAAAATCGTATTCAATTTAAAGATATCATTTATCAAGTAAACAGCTACACACTGAGCTTACTTGTCCCGACTGGCTCCATGTCAGCAAGAAGGAAAAACAAGGCAACGAAAACCAACTTCATTTTATACATGTATGTATTGGATCTCTGAAAACAGGAAAAAAATGATTACATTCATATAAAGATTAGGATGTTATCTTATTAACCTGGTGAAAGTGTGCCTATTGGTCAATTGTCGTGCGATACTATTTGGCTGTAATTGGTGAGCATATGGAAAGCAGCTCAAGTACTACCATTTTTGTTAGGAAACGTGAAACCACAATATATTTGCTTACAATCTCCTAAAAAGAACTGCAGATTATGTGTTCCTCATTAAGTTATATGTTTATTGTACTAAACATTTTCCGTCATCGAAACACAAGACTGGCCAGGGACAGTTTAGTCTTTTGTATGTCATTCAAGATGCCCGCCAGGTATTTGCATTTGAATCGTTCCGACATGGACTTCCTTTGACATATGAAACAAAAGAACTGACAAATCACAAGGTATAACGACTGGAAAAACCTGGAGCAATAAAAGAAGTTGTACATGTACCCGAATTAAAGAATAGGTGAACCTGTTAAAGCCAAACTTTTTTGGGATAGTGATCAGAACACCCGGGGGGGTACTCCCAGAAAAGTTGGGTAGGGGTGTGCGGCCGCTTCCCAAAACCCTTACCCTATTTATGACCAAAACTTGCAATTTTCCCTACCCTATTTATGACCTGACCAAAAATTTGATACCCTATTTATGACCTGACTCTTAGATCATTAGGGGAAGGGCATTTGTCGCTGGCGAAGTGCAAGGCAAAGCGCAGATGGGAGAAGGAAGACGTGATGAAAAAGTAGCTTCTTCTAAAAAAAAAACGAATTGAAGACCAGAGTACAAAAATCGATACCCTATTTATGACCAAAATGGCGGCATAATGGCTAAAATCGATACCCAATGTATGACCAAAACGGCTGAAAAACCATACCCTTTAGGGCCGCACAAACCTATATAGCGCATATAAGGGAGTACCTCCCCCCCCGGGTCAGAACATTCAAACATATGTTCGCTAACTTATAATAGCTTAAGATCACGGCAATAGTGAGTATTTTATTCACTAGAGCTGTCAATTGCAACAAAGAATTTAGTGAAATAAAATTGATTAAACTGAGATAAAATACGAACCGAGATAAAATACGACAGAAATATTTAAAGAGTGTTGCAGGCCATATTGAGAATACACTGCTGAAATGTGGAAAAAACGCGAAGCTGAGTTTTTGAAAGCAAAATAACTTTATGTGGCAATTTGTAAATACAATACCATCATATGTTTATAGTATTCCTCTTGTCTCTAAACGGTAAAACTGGTCAAAAAAACAATAAACAACACAAGCCGTTTGTTCAATGCTAATAAGATTTCTACAAGAAGTTATGTCTGTCAAATCAGGCTTTAATAATTAATGTCTGCAGACAGGCTGGCTCCAAAATTACTTCAACGACATCAAAGTCAATAAAACCGAAATGTCGTACGCCATAATCTAAGAAATATTCACAAGAATAATATTATTTTCAGCCTAAATCGGCAGAAAAATAAGAATATTCAGCCTGGGCCAGATGAAACAATATTCTTCTATAAAAATGTATGATAAGCTGAAAAAATGGCAAAAGTATTCGCATTTATTACGGTTTGAAACCATACAGTATGTTAGAATTAAGAAGCCGATAGATGTAGTGGTGAAAAAGCAAACATCGAATAACGGCTCGGATCCAAACGCGGCTACAGAGTCAGCTGGCTGTTGTGTAATAGGCGTTGCGTTTTCCATTACAGACCACGTGATATTCTTTAGAGAATTATTCATTTACTGCATCTTCGAACTTACTCATTCATTAACATGCGACCATTTGAAAATTTGACGGCAATAATTCCCAAGAGTATCATCACATGGTATGAAATGGCAACAAATTAAACGCCATGCCAAAAAGGTGTACTAATAGCTTTTTTAAGTCATTAGCAAACTCCCACTATTAGGCAGCTGCCAAATATTTTAATCTAGGAAAGTGTTTGCATCTGTTAAGAAAAGGTGTTCGTTTAACACGAACGTTCTAGCTTGGATTGGATAATAAAAGCTACGCATGCATTGCATGCCCATCAGCTAAGTCATGAGACTAGTATCACGTACTGCTGGGACCCGTTTCCCGAAAAGTTCTCGCACCCGAAAAAGCCGTAGCAAAATCTCCTTTGGACTACAGGGCTGTTTTGTTCATATATTCGAAATACAAACGGAGCTTCTCTTCATACATAATTATACACTTCTCTGTCTTGAAATACTGATTAACTTAAAATGGCTTTTCGGTCCCGAAAACGATTCCGGAGTTTTCGAAAAACGGGCCCCTGAAGAAGCGGAAATCGGGTGATCTCGTACTGGTAACAAACCTGTCGACACAACGAAGGTTCCAAAAATAACTTAATCATTTCTTTGTACTTCTATTCACCGACGTACTCTGTTACTGCATAGTAAATTCTGAGAGCATGCGTGGTAGTCTTACTCTATCTAATTTCTTTGAAATCCCCCATAGCCGGGCATGCTTGTAGCGGTATGGACTCTACCCCGCTGAGTGTATCAATGGACTATGAAGAGTGTAATGATACTTAGTCTGTTAGTAGTCCTGAATGTCAGTCTCCCCTGGGGTGCGTGGTGACAAGCTCGGCACATATCCCCGTTGCCGCGATACCTATTGCCTCCACTGTCACCGACTCTTGCTTACATGTATATAAAGGTCAAGGTACCGAGTACACAGTGAGACCTAGTTACCGACTAGTGCTTTATTTTGTTTCTTTTAATGACAGTTTTCTCTGCATGCCGTTTTCTTAGCTCATATTTGTGGAAATAGGCATATTCTCTGCGGATCAGGAGTTCATTTGAAAACAAAACGATTCGATACTTAACGTTCGTGCGCGCGCACTTAAGAGGTGGGCATTTGGACGTGTTTTTCGGATCACAGAAATAACGAGATGGGGCGGAGCAAGAATAAAAAAACATCTATCGTCTATGGCAAATTAAAAAGGTGAGTGATAGCTTTTTTTTGGAAGCCTATACAGTCTCGAGTCAGCTGTGCAAGCTAGAAATACGCAGCAGAAAACACCCTTGCCACGCGTGTTACAACCTGGCCTGACAGGAGGACAAATTGAGAGCGGTTTTCACTTTACAAAAAATTTGCCCTTACTTTGGTTTCTTATCATTACGCTAAAAAACTCATACCATTTTGTATTCCCATAAGGAGAAAAATAAAAATAATAAAAAAAAAACGGTTTAACCGGACGAGGTGTTTCCACATTTGCGTGGAAGGGTTAAAAGGCGGTTAAACCGCTTTTTATGAATTTGGAATTTGCCTATTCAAGAAAAGTTACAAAAGAAGGGAATCCCAAAAGAATAGTGGAGACATGGCAATACAAAATGGCAAGGCCTTCACCGCAATATACAGCCACGAACTCATGAAAACGTTCTTTACGTAATAGAAAAATCAAAATCAAAATGTAAAAATGTCAGTAACAACGATTATACGATTATATATTAACTGTACAATAGTACAGGCATTTAATGGTATTGAGATACAATATTACAAAGCAAGACAAAAAAATTAAGACATCTATTTTTGCTTCTTCTTTCCACCCTCCCTCTTTGTGTCGGTTTTTTCTGGGCGTGGTTTCTGCCATTCTAGTGCATGTTTTCTGTACATGGGCCATGGAGGCAACACCAGCTGTAAGAAATCATACAAGAAAAAGTGCATTAACTCCCCAGACAATAGGTTTCCACACCAGGGATGAACAAAGCAACAACTTACGGTCTGCACTCTTTTTCATACGTAGCTAGCAAAATATAGATCTCTCTCCAAGACACTTACAAAACACCAGATTTTCAACCAGAATTCAAGCAGGAGATCCTCACATATGAAGCCTTATGAAGCCTTTCATCAGCAGATCTAGTGTTATTTCCCTTTGCATGCAATATATTGTATTTAGTCTAGAAATAATAATGGTATTGCAATACAGCATATTTTATTTTATTTTACTTTTCTTTTCTATAACTTATTTTCTCCAAGATATTAGCTCTACAGCTACTCTGGAAATTTCAAGGATAAATAAAGTGTATGTATGTATGTATGAACTCCTATATGGCACGGTGGCCTCATTGTTACTATGCTCGGCTCCCTGGCTCAGTCTGGGTTCAGCCCCCGGCCGGGGACATTTTGTTGCGTTCTTGGACAAGACACCCAGGGTGCCTCTCTCCACCCTGGTGTATAAATGGGTACCGGTGAGTTTAATGGTGGGGGTAACCCTGCAATGGACTAGCATCCCATCCAGGGGGTAGTAGAAATACCCTTAGTCACTTTAAGCTACAGAAGCCGGGATAAGCTCCGGCACTATGGGCCACTTGGTTTGTATGTAGACTAGAGTCTACCTTTTTACCTACAATAATAGTGTGAACTGCATGTCCATATGCAGCAGAGATGATGTTGGTGAGAGCACATGCCTTGCACCAAAGTGGCCTGGGTTTAATTCTGGCCTGGTGCTATAATCATGTGGGTTTAGTTTGCTGTTGGTTCTTGCTTTGCTCCATGGGTTTTTCTCTGGGTCCTCTGGTTTTCCTCCCTCCTGAAAACCCAACATCCAGGGGCCAGGTTGTTCAAAACAGGTTTTACAAGAACTGCAATTTCATTTTTGTACATTTTTCGGTGAGTTTTTCTGCTTTTATTTTTGTTTGTTTGTCTTTAGACTTTAGTTTGAATAATCTCAAACTTCACAAAACATGGGCAGCGAAAAACAGTTAATACATTTGTCAAGAAAAAATATTTCCATTACCTTTTAATCCTGGGTTGGTGTTTACTGGCTTTCAAACAACCTGGCTCTGGTTTTGAGTCTGAAAAGGTTTGTAGGGTGGGGTTCCTTTTTGAATTGGATTACTAGGGATGGGGGGGGGGGGGAGGGGCGGAATAAAATATGTGAATTAGTATAATTCTAAGATAAGGTTTTATCTTTTCATTACTTACGACACAACTGACTATAAATCCAGCAGCAACAATGATAATAGTTGCACCAAACTGTTGTATGTAATAACCCCAGACAAAACCAACAGCCTGTCAAGAAAAAAATACATCAAAATGATTTCATGTTTTGTTTTAAGCACTTGTTTTTGTTTATTGTTAAGCTTGTTTTTTTTTGCATATTTGTGAATAACTGCACCTTGCTCTCTTTATAAACTGTTTTACATCTTGAAGAATTCTTTAATTAGAAAACCAGAGATGTTGTAAAGGTAGAAAAAAATACTTAAGGTGAATCTATACTCATTGAAAATCTCATAAACACCAGCAATAGCATGTTTTCCTCATCCCTTATTCTTTTTTGCTCTGATTCAGAAATGAAATGATTCAAGGCAAAAAGGCAAAAATGTGTGATTAACAAAATACATGTAAATGTATAATCATTTGACTTACCGCGAAAAACAATATTACGACATGGAAGAGTCTTTCTGCTAGTTTTTGACCTTCATAGTCCTGCAACAGCATGAAAGGGGATTTACTTAAATTTTGTATAAAAAACATAAGAAAATACTGGCTTTGCATTTTGGTGTAGACAAAAAATATTTTTAAAACTGAGGCAAAAATGTGGCAGGACAAGTCAGCTCATGTGGCCCACCAGTATGTTGAGAACCTGCAAGAAAGCAGTTGAATTCTGAATAATTATTTCCTCCCTCGGGCAGTGATAGGTGGGAGCCAAATCATCACATGCCAAATGTCAAATAACCAACGAAAAGAAACTTTTTATAAAATGGGGTTGACAATTTATTGGCCTTAGGATTCCCATGGTTCATGGCATTTGCCATTCTCCTTTGATTTTATGGTCTTTTGATCTTTCAATCTGCCCACTTTACACTGTGTTGTTAGGAGGGATTTCAAGTAGAGAAGAGCTGTTTGACTGTGGTTTAGCAAATTTAATGTTTTTAGAGCTCGTAGCCGTAGGTGCACATGGTTTACGCTGTTATCAAAATATCGCTTAATTTGCCATAGGTCTTAGGTGATGTTTGTTTAAGCTCATTTGCATTGCGAGAAAAGTTAAAACCTCTTTTAATATCACTCTGGAGGGAAAAGCACCATTGTGTAAGAAAGTTAGAAATTCTGCTACTCTGTGAAAAAATTCTTGTATTGTGTGACCTTGGGGAAGATAATCTTTTGGGTTCTATTGATTTGTTTTCATTTGGTTGTCCTCATTTTTGTAACACTGATGGCACTTGTCATTTCTGACCAATCAAAATGCTCCATTTGTGGAGGAATGGAGGAATGTTGAAATTCATTGGCTTTTGTTCTGGCTCACAGTTTAGCCCCCAATTCAAAAACTTGCCCATGTGCCAAAGCAAAAAGTGAAGATAGTAGAACTTGAACACGGCAGGAAAACAATCTTGAAATCTAGTAGCCCAGCAGTCCACAATTTTTCAGTTTTCAGTTGCATCAACTAAAATATTACTTGCCCAATATAGGCATGCAATATTCATGTCTTAATTATCAACTACTGTACATCACTGATTTGCTAGGTACATGTACTGTCTACTAACAACTACACAAGTTCACCCCTTACTAACTACATGTAAGCTTACTACACTTGCCCATACATCTCCAATAGCCACATGAACACTGCAGGTATTGGTAGACTTACGCCATTTACGTTTTTTTTTTTATTTATCTTCATTCGTATGGCTTAAACCTAACCCTTTTTAGGCTTACATGCTCGTAAGCTCCTCTTTACATGTAGATTTTGAACAGAAGATAGAGAATTTCAGACTAAGAGTAGAACCAAGCGGGGAGGGGGGGACTTGAGGTAAAACTGTTACGAAATGAAGATCAGGGGAAAACGATAGCTTACCATATGTGTCGGGATGTTTCTGAAGAACTTTATGAACTTCATCGTTCTAAGTTAGCCTTGTTGCCTCTATGAGAAACAGACCGATGAAATAAATACACGTCTTTCGAAAGGAGACGAGAAAACAGTAATTACAATCAGCGGATACAGCGACGCTCATGCGTGGTAATGACCACATTTTAAGCTTGGTTACCAAGTTTGTTATTATGGCGGGTTCCTTCGAATTTCTTTTCTGCTTCGTTGTCGGGGATTTTGCGATATCTTCACCGCAAAGAATGTGCTGAACTCTACCAAGAAAACATCTCTCCCTAACGATGAACTTCTCAGAGCTCTTTAAGCAGACAAATCAGCTGAGCAGGTTTTCTCCAAATGGAAAATACTTGGTAAGTTACCGGAAGTTACTAGGTTTTTTTTTCACTGGTCTTTTTAAGAGTTGAGAGGTTACAAATGACAGCCATGGGCCTTCGTTATTAGCTTCTGGATTTTAATAAGGTAGAGGTGAATAGTGGAGGATATTTACCATGCGGTTAATGCGACGTTGTAAGTATCAGCCACATGTACATTCACCGACACTGAGGTGGAATTCACGTATATACCTGGGGAGTCAATCGATAACATCGATAATCGATAATATTCGATAACAATCGATAAATCTTAGTCAATAATATCGAAATTGGATAAAAAATGATAACAGGACTCATTGTGAGGAATCAATAATTATCAATTTTTTCACTTAGCACTATAGATTTTATTGATACATATAAATATTGAATTTATTGATTCTACATGTAGCTCAATTGATCAAAACGAAACCAACAAAAAATATAAACAAGCTCTCAAAAACCACCAGGCAATAACAACTTCGTTAAATGGGTTTGTAAGGTTGTAAGTATTGAGTTTTATCAGTTGACCAACAGCATCAATTTTCAATTAATATCAAGTTTTCAAGGGGTTTTCCAATGTTGATTTTTCAAAAATGCCTTGCAGAGGTGAATAACACTTTGGTAATCACCTGGCTTCAAGTTGAGCAATCAAAATGTGTAAAAAGCACAATATTATTCCCTTGTGCATTTTGTATGCGATATACTAATTTTGCACTTAACCTTAACCTATAAATATGAAAATCTTGTTATGCAATCTTGACTTTAAAATAATATAAATAATATCAACTTGAGTCATAGGGTTTTTTAATTCTATTTATTGCCATAATAAGTCCTCAAATAGAGTTTAAACAAGCTCAATTGTTTCTTATACAATTTACAGGGTAATTGTGTTCAATATAGATTGCTTGTAAGGGATGTGAAAACTCTTCAGATTCTTCAACTGTACACCTGTTTAGATGTTATACAATACATAGAGGTATAGTAAAGTTTTACATTGAAGTTATACTTACACCATGTTTTTAAACAATAATTTTGTAGTACAGTGTATGTACACATTGTTTTGATGTTTACTTCTGACTAAATCATAATTATTTTATTTTACATGTTTGTCTTGTATGCACCTTTTTTCAATATTAATTGTTTTTTAACAATTATTCCTTGTTTGATTTACATGCATGTGCAGTGGTCTTCAGATTCCTTATATATTTTATGTGGAATGTTCAAAAGGGGACTTGTACAAGTAAGTTGATACATACAGCTGTAAGGTAATTATTTGGTAAGCTGCATACAGTTTTCAAGGTTGAGAGAAGTGGAATTAACTAAAATTATAATTATAATGATTAATATGTTATTGAAAATAACAAAGAGTACCATTCATACATTTTGCAGTACTTACATAATTCTTCAGTGATGTAGATCCTTGGTGAAATAGTCCTGTTAAGCACCCAAAGTACTTCCTTGCCTCTTTCACCATTACTTGCGCTAAGTTCTATGATCGTAAGTTGCATCCAATTTCCTCCCCTATTGTGACTTGTACTTTTTTGCACATCACTGTTGTGCAATCTCCTGTCTAGGCTAAATCGTGTCCTTTGCAGTGAGAATGATTTGCGATGGAAAAAAAAAGTGTGAAATTTGTTCCAAATCAATCCTTTTTTGAAAATATTTTCACATTTGATAAACCATTTTTGGTTCAATATAATGTATGTACATATACCTTACAAAATGTATACTGCAATGTATCGCATTTGTAAGCCACAACATCTTCTTACAGCTGTACTTGTACATGTACATGAAGGTTCAATATTGCCTAATGTTATTGACATGAATACCGGGTTTTTCGTACCAATGTCTTTTCGTACCACCCATTTTTGTACCACCCTAGGCGGCTAGATACACTTCGCTAGGAATAAAAAGAACTGTTTCTTTGCTAAAGATCTTGTCTTGAAAGCCAAGTTTCTCAAAAAAGTCTGACCGATTGACATTGGATAATGGGATAATTATTCTCCGGAACTTCTTCACTGATATCCTTTATGTAAAGAAATCACACTGGCCAACACCATGCTATACATCTAAAATCTCTATCAGATACTCTAAATCTGTGCTATTTCAAATGTATGTTTATGTGGTACGAACATGTATACGATGTTATACGAACGTATATCTAGGTGGTATGAAAACGGGCGGTAGGAAAAGACGTTGGTACGAAAAACCCTGTTACCATTGACATACGTTATTGACATTACATGAAGTATTAATGTAAATCTATATTGTATTTGTCTGTCATTACTTCCCTGTTGTAAACATCAGCTTCCATAGTATGTCTGGTCCAGTTTATACAATGTACATTTAGATCTTTACAAGTCAAAGAAAGCTCAATGATGCTATCTTAAATTTTGTAGGTCTGGTCACTAGAGAAACCAGACTGGACATGTAAAATTGATGAGGGTTTAGCAGGCCTACAAGCTGTACGATGGAGTCCTGATGGAAGACATATCCTGTCTACTGCTGATTTTCAGGTACATCTGTTCATGCAAAGCATTCTTACAGTATGCTGTAGTGTTTCTTTCCAAAACTTATTTCATTGCATTCATCTTTTTTTAACAATTGTACATGTATTCTTTTCAGCTAAGAATCTCGGTTTGGTCTCTGGTTAGCAAATCTGTGAGCTACATAAAGTACCCTAAGCACACCAATGCAGGTATTATTTTTTGGTGCAGTCATAACTGACTTTATCCTGCCAACTGTGAGATTTAAATACAAACCTGTGTTTTGCTTTCCAAAGATAGTAAGTCTGTCCACAGCCACTGTTTTTTTTTTCTTTTTTTTCTTAGTCATAAGCAGCAGTTAGACAATCTTGTGGAGAACAATAGAAGATCTGTAAAACGTTTGGGCATTTCACATTACAGACTGAAATGGTTTTCAATTATAAGTGAAATCATAAAGTTCAATTTAATTAAATGGATAATCCTGCATTCAGCATACTATATATGCATGCCCGCAGCAATAATTTACAGTGTATGTCTGGAAGCTTACATGTACATGTACCTGTGTATGTTACAGGTCAAAATTCAATTCAATTCTCTGTCTCGTAACTCTACTTAGTCATCGATTATGAATAATTAGGGTTGGAAGACAAAGGAAATTGAGAACCGAACTAGGTTAAAATAATTTTGACCTGAATTTAATTTTGACCTGTCAGTCACACGTACATGTTGACTCCTTTATTTACCATCTAAGCCATGCTACACTCTATGCAGACTGGCAGTATGACTCTGACCTTTACAACTTTTGCCATAGGTCTTGATTTCACTACAGATGGAAAATACATGGCTTTAGCAGAAAGAAGGAACTGCAAAGACTGCATCAGTATATTTGCTTGCACATCCTGGCAACTTGTTAAGGTATAAAATTTGAACATACAGAATTCCATATCATGGCAATAACATGTGAAAGAAAACTTGTACAATCCCATGGTCATCATTGCCAAAATCTTTAAGGATCTTCAAGGAAGATCAGCAAAGATCCCTGCATGGTTTTAACCAGGGAAAGCATGAGCTTTGTACCAATAGCCCAATGTTGTTCTCCTTTATTTAAACCTGCAGAGTTTGGAGTACATAAACCTGGCGTTTTCCTGCTGCATTGCTTTATTTTTTTTTGTTTCATGTTATGTTTCATTCTAATTTAGTACTAACAGCAGTGGTGTAGAAATGTATGTGTATTGTTCCAGTTTTAATCAACTTCTCTACAATTAAATTGAATATTTAGCCCTTTAAGTCCCAAGAGTGACCAGCTTCAAACTTCTCCTCACAATATCAATACTTCATCAAGAGAAAAGATTAAGAGAATTAATAAAATGATCACCAAAGGGAACTTGCTTTGATCTTTAAACACATTCTCCCAACTAATTCTATAAGAAAATGCATTGAGATCAGACAGGAGAATTTGTATGTTGATATTTGTAGCTAAAGGGTTAAATTGCCCACTGTCTGAAAAGAATTATACATGTACATTTAACACCATTTTTCCTTATTTCCTTTCAATCATTTATTCTCAATTGAATCAGGATAACTCAAACTCTCTATTACCGGTACTTTTCTCAAAAACTTTTCAGCATTTTGAAGTAGAAACTAAGGACCTGGCTGATTTGGCATGGTCACCTGATGGAAGGGTTCTTTGTGTCTGGGACTCCCTGCTAAGAGTAAGTTATTCCTTTTTAAAAGTGTATCTAACTGACATTTTTTTTGCTTTATATGATAATTATATACAAGATGGTGATATGGAAATAAATAAATAAAAAATGATTGATGCATGCATTGAACCCCTGCGCATGCATGCAACCCCTGCATGCTCCCTCAGTTCACTTAGCCTAAGAAATATGAGTTGTACGTGAAGCTCACATTTACAGTATAGTACATAAAATTTCCTTTCATCTCTTCTTGTAACTTTCTCCACTGGTTTCATTTTTCATTAATCCAGACAAATGTACTAAATCTGCTGCTTGATTCCACTTATATTTGTTTTTAGTATCAGTTATTGCTCTATTCAATGGATGGTCGTTGCTTATCGAGGTACAGTGCTTACGAGTTTGCTCTTGGAATCAAATCTGTCTGTTGGTCTCCATCCAGCCAGTTTTTAGCTGTTGGCAGCTTTGATGAGAAGGTATTTTTCTTAATAAATTTATAATAATAATGTATTTTAACATTGTGACGGTATGATACACTGTAGTGTATATAAAAATGTAATTTTTAAAGTGAAGACGGAACTTGAGTCTGTGGACTGGAGTCTGTGTACATGTAGCTTGCTTACCAGGCAAGCACTTTAAGGAATCAATTGTAGTTAAAGATGCGTGACACTTGGGATCATAGTACAAAAATTTGAAAAACTCCTTAAAGTGTCAAAAAACTGACATTTAGCCCTTCTTCAGTGTTGTAGTTTGAAATGTTTGGGCAGTTCAGACTACAACACTGAAGAAGGGCTAAGCCCGAAACATTTGTTTAATTTTCAGTTTTTTGACACTTAAAAGAGTTTTTCACATTTTTGTACTATGATCCCAAGTGTCATAATGTACATGCATAAGTTTAGTTTACAGCTGGCAAGTTGATTTTAACTTTATAACTTGAGTCTTTGTCTTTTGTTTTAGTGCCGAGTGCTAAACCACGTAACGTGGAAGCTAGTTGCAGAACACAATCATACACACATGGTTGATTCCCCATCTGTGGTGAGTGAGAGGGGAGAGTTGAACCTCAAACCCTAGTCTTGTCTCTTTTTTTCATTTGTGATCTTCTCTACTACTTTTCTAGTGGCTTTACAACATTATTTTAATGACTTTTACATTGTATATTAAGTCATCCCTCTGCATTTTATTAATTAACCTGCATGGCTAACATGAAATTGCAAGGGAGTGCATTATTTTTTTCCAATGGCAAGAAGGCAGCAAGGCTTTTTTTTCTGCTCATCTTCCCTCGTGACAAAATTTTTCTTGCCATCTCACTCCCTAGTCTTCATGGCTTAAAAGCTAAAACAAAACAATGTTGCGCAAAATCCTGCCAGCTACCAAGGTGAATTTTGTATCAGTCTGCTTTATCAGTCTGCAAAGCAGACATAATTCCATATCATTCTTGTATAACTGCAGTTTTCAGAGCTATCTGTGTGCATGTCCACATGTGAGTAAACACTCACAACTGGCATGTATATGTTGTAGTTAAAAATTAAATTCAGGTAAAAATAAATTCCTTTGTCTTTCTTTGTCTACTTATTCATTGATTATGAAGAATTAGGGTTAGAAGACAAAGAAAATTGAAAATCAAACTAGGTTAAAATTATTTTTACCTGAATTTAATTTTTAACTACAACATATATATACAATGGCTAGTTGTAGATCAGTATTGCACAGCAATAGCAAATACAATGCTGTGACCCGAATCATGTTTAAAATCTAAAGGTACATTTAATATTTATAACTTTACAGTTTTATTTTCTTTGCAAATCTCACGGTGCTGCAGACATGTAGTGCTCAGCATCCACCCTGTGCTACTGTGTATTTCAAAAGAATTTAATTTTTTTTGTACTATAAGTTGCGTTTCTCTTTGTTATGGTAATCAATAATTGTTGGTGACTTGTTTCCTGTTAACTTTTTTAGATTGTATACAAAGAGGTAGAATTAAAGCCACCGCTCCTCAGAGGAGAGATGATGCCTCCTGGTGGATTTACAGTTCAGAGTAAATGTAAGAGCAGTCAAACGGAAAACTGTTGTTCACAGTAAACTTGCTACAGATCTCATGGGGGGTAGGGGGTTTGAGGAGACATGGCTGAAGTAAGAATTGACATCCGAATTGACATCCGTGGACCGTATTACATTACTATTTACATTTATTTCATAGCGAGATTCTTTGCTTTAATTTTACATTTTCGTAGGAAAACCGATGCAGGGACAGACAGTCATTCACGGGTTATGCAAAACATTCCCTTTTCATTCCTCAGGTTTGAATTAATATGATATGTACGTTTTTAGCCAACACTGTCTAACGGCTTGAAAGCTTTCCCTGATTGATGACATTCATTTTGTGGGAACAAGCTATGTATAATCCATAGGAAAAGCCCAGTTGTTTCTCTTGACTCTCACTGTCCTACGAGGCGAGTAAATTTCACCGAGGGGAACATTGGGGGTTGAGGGGAGCAAAACTCACTGTTACCCGTGGGGCCAGTCGTTAAGTGTTTCTTATACCTCCCAACACAAATATATAACAAACAGCGTAAAAAATTATTTGCTTTACGTCGGCTGGAACGCCAAATTTGCTGCAGTTTTAATATGTACGAGTGGATCATTAGCGAGTTTTAACACATCGCACGTGACACGTTCTTCTCCAATCGGAAAACGTGTTTCAATTGGGATGTATAACAATTCTGAGTTGTAAAACCTATGTTAGTAACTCTATTGTTAATTGTATTTCTTTATAATTTTAGATGAGGTGCAACCAGTCCCAGTTCAGGTTCCTTATGTTAAACCAGACCCAGAAAAAGCCAACCCTAAAATTGGAGTTGGCCAAATTGCCTTTAGTCGAGACAACAGATATCTGGCGACTAAGAATGGTATGTACAGTGTAGCAAACGTTAGAAAAATGTTTTTGTGTTGCAAACCAAAAAGTATGGAATTCTGCAAAACGCGTAGACTTCTCTAACCCGTTAATACACACCTTGGAATTTAGTCGTAGAAAATAGAGATATTGTGCATTGAAATGTATGAAAAGTCTGTAAGCTTTTTGGACTGTTACCTTGTGTTTTTAGGCTAGTTTAACAGCCGCTGTTCGTGAAAGGAGCCCACGCTCCTCCATTCTTTTCAGAGAGGAACGTACCTACATGTACTAGGCCTCGATGTTTCACCTTGGTCAGTCGTTTCAGGTCACGTGGTTCGAGGCACCAAAATCAATTGACCGTGAAGGCCTGGAAGAAAACCGTACAGGAACTAGGCAATGAGGAGCGCAGACCGAACTCAGAGCGTGGTAGAAATCGAACCCACTTGATTTTTACAATTGTTATTTCTTTTAACTTCACGTATCTCTCTGTCGCTTTTGCAGACAGTATGCCGAACGCTGTTTGGTTGTGGGAAGTTTCAAAGTTATGTCTCTCAGCCATGTTACTACAGTCTTGTGCTGTCCGAGGTTTGTGTTAGTTATTTTGATGCGTCAGGCCTACCGTACAGAGTTGTTACACGCGAAACGTCTCCAAAAGACGTGTTCTTTTGCAGCTGTTTTGAAAGCTCTAGTACTTGACGATCTCTGTCTAACATGTTTGGTAAGCTTGTTTGAGAACTTGCCCTAACTTTGATGTCTGTATGTCGCAGCTTTCCAGTGGGACCCTAAACAGCCACGCCTTGCAATTTGTACGGCGAATAACAAGCTTTACATGTGGTCCCCTGCGGGCTGTGTCTCAGTGGTTGTACCCACAGAAGGTGAGAATATTCCTGTGTTTGGTTCTTTGTTTGCTTTTTGTTTGTTTTTTCACTCAAATCTTAATGGAGTGTCTGTTTACAAGAACCTAACTGGTTTTGTCGCCCCCAGTCTGTCTCTTGTCCCTTTTGAACAGGGCGTGTCGGCGTGGTAGCGAATGAAATATTGAGTTGAGTGAGAACACATTGAAATACGCTGTTTTATCCTTATTAGATCTTTGCCCTGACGTTCCCCTTCCATCACCCTCTTATCCCAAGTTCTTTGACCCTACTCCCCATAATACATGTACTTGCACTCGGTATTTGTTGCCTGAAAACCAGAAAGCGTTGCATTTGTGCTTTGATCTTCATTACCTCGCATTCAATGATTTTCATTCCATGAATAATGTGGCTTCGTTTCAGCAACGTTCCAAATCACCTCGCTGCAGTTCCACCCTGATGGCAACATTCTTATGCTACTGGGAAAAGATCACATGTGTCTTTGTTTCCTGACAGACCCAAGGACATAACGTTAAGTTGTACGGAAATTCCTCGTGCTACGGTATACGCAAAAGTTCTGCAAAATGAATTTCTTCAATCTGCAAAATGGATCACACAATGAGAACCTTCAGGTAGCCGGCGACCAATTGTCCATGTAATGAGCTACAAAGTGTGTGACACTGCACTTTGCAAACAGTTGTAGTGGCCTGCCTGCCCTAAACACTTCCTTGCGAGCATGTACAGTAAATTTAATAACTGCAACGTTGGTAAGTCGCGTTGTTAGACATATTTTTTTAGAAGAGGGCTGGCTCTGAAGTATTGTACAGTACTAGTATTGCATGTGTGCATGGGCGATTGTAGACCAGTGGTGATTTAAATGTGTGTAAAAACAAATGGTATGCGCGCTGTGCTCGATCAAATCTACGTGAAACTAATATTGTCAGTTGTGCTGTGATTTTTACACGAACCATCAACCCTTCGTCAAAACAAAACAAAAAAAAAAACGAAAAAACAAATGATCTTGAGGAACAGGATTTCCTGTTTTAATCGTTTATTCGTTTGTGATCTTGTAATAGAATGTTTCTCACGACACAGCATTATTTTTTGTTTTGTTTTGTGGTTGCCTTTTTTCACGATCTTTTGTGCTATATAGCGCAACTAGGATTAAGAATGAAATGTTTCGCTTTTGTTTTAATAATGTGAAGATACTCATTTGTACCAATCAAAAAACGATTTCAATTGTTTGGAGTGTTTGGAGGCGGCGCTTGGATAATACCGTCGAACCCTCCAAGAACGAGGAAGGTGGCGGTTATTGGGGGGTAGAAGAGTAATATGATACCTATTTTTATTTTGTTTGTTTGTTTTTCCTGGGTTTTAACACTTTTCTCGGCAAAATGATTATTTAGCATAATATATTAGTGAAAATGTAACAATAACACTGAACCTTGGCAGAAACAGAGGCCAACAACTCGCGGCGATCAATTTTCGTGACCTTTTACAGTAAAAAAAGTTGGTTTTGTACTCACAGTCGATCAACTGGCCATTGTCAAGAGGTTATTTTGGCCTTCTGGGACGCTCTTGTAATGAGGTTATAATTAAACAAGAGTGCCGAATAAATAGACCGTCCGCCAGGACCTTAAAAAGTGGATACAGGCTGCCCCTGTTGTTTTGTCAGTAACCGTCAATCTTTTTTCGTTATGTTTATTAAAACACTAAAACAAATGACAAAGTTGTTCGTCTGTTTTTTATCATGTTTAAAATGTACAGAGTAAACGTAAAAATGATCTTTAGTTCTATCTTTTCAGCTATCAGTGACTCCACTTAAAAACAAAAATACTAAACTGATTGAGGCTTGGGGTAACACGAATTTCCATCAAACAAGCAAAATGTTCATGTTACTTTCGACGTACGTTGATCCCTTTTACAAGTAACATTAAGTATTTTATTCTTTTGCTTCCGAACTTCAGTCCTTTTGAAGTACAACCTGGTCACCCTTAACGTACTTTTTTTTTCTTATAGTTTCTGAAAACGAGAGCAAAGATGATTTTAATTATATGTTGTTGTTGAGGTAGTCCTTTCTT
>OMLO01000288.1_pt1 | contig 30282 bp, 23 predicted proteins | sample 1674811 | NCBI WGS metagenome assembly OMLO01 (sample SAMN06265003, study PRJEB25207) | coral metagenome | isolation source: Coral host | place: Mexico:La Bocana,Puerto Morelos, Mexico | collected 2008-11-13
ATTTTTGGGAAACAAAACGTTTATGAGCCAAACTTTGCACACTTTTTGGGTGATTTCCAGCTTGACATTTTGCTCACCCGCAATTATACACGTAAACAAAACTCTCGCGAATTTTTTCCCATCAATTTCTTTTTGTTCCAGATTTTTGGGAAACAAAACGTTTATGAGCCAAACTTTGCACACTTTTTGGGTGATTTCCAGCTTGACATTTTGCTCACTGTGCTGGTGAATGCGCAAAAACAAAAAATCGTCTTGATTCTTGGGGGAGACCAGTCATGAAGCAAAATTCCATGTGAAGCACCGCAGCTTTGATGACAAGAAAAAATTGGGCAAACAACACATCAAAATGAATGGTCAGAGGGGGTTCAAAAGTTTGAGCCTTTGGGGACGAAGCTGTTGGGCAGACGGGCGGGCAGACACACTTGTTAGGCAGACACGTGTTGGGCAGACACGCTTCGCGGCATTCTAAGTTCCAGTTCGGCGGTATAAATAAAAAAAAACTGTATCAGAAAAAAAGACGTATCTGAAAAACCAATATCTGAAAAACCTGTATTGGAAGACCTGTATCTGAAAAACCTGTTTCTGAAAAACCTGTATCTGAAAAACCTGTATCTGCAGAATCTGTTTCTGAAAAGCCTGTGTTATGTTGGCACTCGCCTTTGGCTTTCAACACGCCAACTGAAAAACCAGTATCTATCTAAAACTTTGGCTCAGTGGGGAAAAACTTGGGTCACGGCACACTTGCAACACATTTGCAACACATTAGATAGACCACTTAGATAGATATGTCGAAATCACTAGTTTAGTTGGTTCTTTGGTTGGTTACTGGAATACGTTGGTAGATAGTTATTTCCTTGTCGGATCGATCGTAAACAGGTGGATTGATAGATAATTAGGTAGATAGATATGTAGATAAACAAAATATTTGGGATGGGTTTCCGACAAATACGTGAATGCAAACATATTGTTGGTCATTCTTGCGACTATGCTTTTTGGGGTCAACTGCACCGGATGTTACTGAAAATACAAAAAGAACAGATGTTATTTCTTGTACAATCCTTTTCTCCAATCATTGGATTTTGTTCGCACTTAGAATATTCTTGGGCCCAAAGTCCCAAAACCAGTCACTTCAACTTGTTTTCTTCACAGGTCAAACCATGCATCCAACACAGCGGGGACAGTTAAAAGATAGATAGGCGGATGAAACACTGCGGTAGATAGATAGATAGATAGATAAATGGATGGATGATAGATAGGTGGCGACATTTTAGTTAGGTAGACTTTTCCTGAATTTGGAATATGTCGGTGGAAGCAGCAGCGATGGCAGCACTAGAACTTCCAGGGCCATTAACGGCCCAGGAAGTTGCACGGATGCGGCGGGCTGCGGAGAACCCTACAGAAGAACATGGTGAACCTTCTGCAGTGGAAGAACCACCTTCCGAGAAACCACCTTTGGTTTCTCTACCAGAGGAGATCTCTCCACCTGTGGAGAAGCCACCCTTGGCCCCCAAATCAGCCTTCATCAAGGTCCACAAGACTGTGATGTCATTTGCCCAGTCAGGTCATACGCGAAGGTTCTTGGTCAAAGACTGGGGCACTCCAGAAGCTGCCTTGGCAGTTGCAGAGGAGTTCTCAAAGCACATCGCTCAAGTGCGGAGCGATTTCGACCACGTAGCCAAAAAACCTGACAAGAGACATACCTTCTTGATGAAGTATGGGTGGGAAGAAGGCAAAAGCTGCAAGCGCAATTTGCCGGAGCAGTGGAGTTTCGTTCTGCAGGCCCTTTGCGGTCAGCAGCAGCAGCAACTTGAAGCACACTTGTTGCTGACTGGCCTGCGTACCACCATACCCAACCTTGGGGAAAAAGGGTGCACACTCACCCACGGGCCAACAGGATTCACCGCTAGAGTGCGGCAATCCAAGGATGTTTTCATTGAAAAGGTCTTTGAGTCCCTTGCCAAAGCAAGGCAGTGGTTCGAGCACGTGACAGCAGTGAAGGACGGGTGTTCTGCGGAATATTCTATCTAAGTGCGAATGTTTTCGAAAGTTTTCCTAGGAGGAAATGTGACTGAAATTCAACACACGGGATAGATATTAGTTGGCAATTAGATATCTAGATAGATAAATAGATAGATAGTTAGATAGATAGATAGATAGATAGACATTTAGATAGATCGATAGATAGATAGAAAGATAGATATCTAGATTAGATTAGGTTAGATTAGATTAGGTTAGATTTTCACGGAGTCTGTCTAACTGTAGGTTTACAAGTCCTTTGCGGGAGGACTTCAATGAGAACGTTAGCTTGAAGGAAGCTGCCAAAATGGGCAAAGAGAAGGTCAACATGGATGGTGAACTTGCCCAGATCAAGGCAAACACAGATGATTCCATCTCAAAACTCGCAGAGTCACAGGAACCATCCACTGTGATGCAGGTGCGGGACATCACTGGCTGGTGAGGTGTTGGCACCATTGTTGTGTGAAGGTCCCGCGATGAAGCCATCCCAATTTTTCATGTACAAGGGGATGCTTCGCAAGCTCAGCAACTATGAGGAAACCAGCGCAGTGGCCGTGCTGGCTGGGTGGCAAGGTGACGGTGATAGAATCCATGATATGATTACGGGCAACTCCATAGACGAGATCTTGGGTTGCCCAGAAGTTGCCATGCGTTGGGAGAGCAGGAAGGCCGTTATCATGGGCCTTGCCGTGCTTCACGCCCCAGCCACTTTCAATGTCCACTCAACTCTCACAATGCTCACGAGCCTCAAGACACCTCTGAACACGCTGTTGGTGTTGGTGGGCAAAAATGGATGCAGGGACATTGAAGCCTTTGAAGTTGACAAAACAGCACCGGAGACAGAAGCCTTTGTTGCAGTCAATCTTCAGAGCGTCTGTGAGAACAAGAAAATGGGAGTGAACAGCTTTGCTGGGCATTTTTCATTACTTGGTGTGACATATCAGGATAGGGCGCTATCTATGGCGCATAACCAGCTCCTGAAAGTCATCACAGCCGCAGATGCTACCATTGAGATGGAGGACTTGACCGAGCCACAATCGAGCTTTGTCCTCAATGCGGTTCCTGCAGATGGGAGTTGCTTTTGGCACTCCATCATCCACGCTATCGATTTCTCTGCCTATCAAAGCATTCCTCGCAAGGAATCCGGATACGCAGTGAATGCTCGGCAGGTTGAACAGGAGGAGCTGTTGGCCAAAAAGCTCATGGACTCCGTGTTGCAGCAGTGCGACTGCAGCAAGGGTGAGGATGAGATTTTGGCCAAGGAGCTGTCCACATCACCACAGGTTTCTTTGAGCCTGGTCCCACTGATCTGCGACAAGCTCCAGATTGGTGTCCGGATCACTCTCTCTGCAGAGGCCAGGTTGTTGGACCTACAAATCTTTCTCGATTTAGATACTGTAGATAGATAGATAGATAGATAGATAGATGGTCGGTCTCGATATTGTTGGATGGGAACATGTGCCTTTGACCGCGTATCTAAGTGCGAACGTAGTTTTTTCCAGCTGACTGGTAAACGAAATGTTTGGGATGGTTTTCCACAAATACGTGAATGCAAACATATTGTTGGTCATTCTTGCGACTATGCTTTTTGGGGTCAAGTGCACCGGATGTGACTGAAAATACAAAAAGAACAGATGTTATTTCTTGTACAATCCTTTTCTCCAATCTTTGGATTTTGTTCGCACTTAGAATATTCTTGGACCCAAAGTCCCAAAACCAGTCACTTCAACTTATTTTCTTCACAGGTCCAACCATGGACAGATAAGCAGATAGATAGGTGGTTATCTAAGTTATCTAGATATCTGGACTCAATGGATGGAAATATAGATAGGTTGCGAGATTATTACTTAGATAGTTGTCTATCTAGATAGATATTTACAGCAATGGTATCCAGAAGAAGCATCCAAAAAACTGCTTTGAGCCTCTTGCAGACGTTACACTGTTCTCTACATTGAATTGATAACACAAAAAATGTTTTTTGCTATCTGGGGTCTATGCTGGTATAATTATCTATCTACCTGATTGGAAGGTCTGTGAGAAGATGGGGAAGAACGGCCTTTGGAAGGATGCTTGTTTCGGGCCAAAGACGGCCAAGCAAGCGCACCTTTTTTATGACTGGCAACGGAGGCCAGAGAACCCCATGGACCGCTACGGTCACTTCTCCTTCCTCACCCCAGCCTTGCTGGAACCTGCTGATCTGGTCCTGCCAACGACTGCGCCCACTTTGGCTAGTGATGGTTTCTTGAAGTTCCTTGACCAGGACTTGGGAGATGTGTCTTGGGTATCTACTGGGTGTTGGAAAATGGTTTTCGTGATCAAGGCATATCTCATATGAGGAAGTGAAAAAACACCGGGACCTTCCATTTATGACCAAAGTGTCCCTGGTTGCTAAAGCATGCCCAAATCCACAAAATATGACAAACTTCTATCTATCTACATCTTACGTCGTATACAGCCAGCAGTTTGATTGCACGTTGTACTCCACAGTTCGCAGTATGATCAACTTACAGTGGATACTATCTTTCTAGATTCTAGATAGATGAAGAGACAGAGACAGTTTATTCCTCTGCGTATCTAAAGATCTGGATATCAGCCGCATTTCCACGCCAGGAGAGAGCCATCCAGAGCCAAGCAAGTTCGGATGAGGAGAAGGCAAGCAGAGGGATATTTTCTGGGTCTGGTGCCGTTGGATCGATTCATCCATCTATCTAGACTCTGAAACAACATTTAGATTGATGGATACTTTAGATAGGTAGATAGATAGATATCTAGATAGATAGATAGATAGATAGATAGATAGATATCTAGATAAATATCTATCTATCTATCTATCTATCTAGATTTCTATATCAATATTTATCTATCAAGTTTTTTTGTGTTGAGATCGATATTCAGATAGATAGATAGATAGATGATAGATAGATAGATAGGTAGATAGATTGATCGATGCAGGAATTTATTATCTATATATCTAGATAGAATATATGTATTTATCTTTTTATGTATTAAGCAAGATAAAAATCCTCGATATATAGATAGATGTTATTTCTTGGATTGAGAATGTGTTGATGTCAAAGTGCATGCTTTTTTAGGAGACATGCTTTCTAAACGTATGACTTCAACGTTTGTTCACAAACCTATGGACTCAACGTCTTGGTTGCACCATTCCGCAGCATTTGAGCACCCGCCAAAACCTCCCACAATTTGGAACAGTCACACCAGGACATTGATACTTGAGACTATCATGAAACTCTCAGGAACGATAGGGGTGACACAAAAAACGATGACTTTTGAAGCACATGTTTGCCTGATTCTATTATCTACACACGCTAAATCCTCAAGAACGATGTGGGACACATAAAAAAACGACGACCATCTCAGCCACGTCTAATAGGTTTAGTCCGTTGCTCATTTGGCATCATGGCGGGAATTGTGGTTCCTGCGAGATTTCCTAAGAAGGACTTCTCTCCAAAGGTGGTGAAGCCTGAGCTGTGTCCGTTCTCGAGACGCTTTGGCACCTTGGGTTGCAGTTCAAAGTATTTGTATCTGGACCTTGGATATCTAGATAGGACAACAAAACCAACACCAACTTTGCACCAGGGGATTTGAATCCTGTGAGACATTTCGGGATGAAGTGATTGTCAATGAAGATATCTATCTATATCTAGATAACCCAAGATATGAGATCAAGATAGATAAAGGAGGTAGGACATGGTAGTACACTCCGAGCAACAACAATCAGCAACATAGTGTATCTATGACACTATCAAGCAACTGGATCAGAAAGTAAGCATTCCATCTTGATTTGCATGGTAATCGCATGTACGATTATACACCGTATACACACTGTGAGTCTGTCACTCCGCGGCATTGTGTGTTTGACTGAGGCATTCGTCAACCGACAGAAGCAGAAAGTGACTCTGGCACAAGGACGCAGGACACGGAAGCCGAGCCCGAGCAGGTAGCAGAGGCAACGCAATCAGTGGAAGGCGAACAGCAAGGTCCAGTACCACCAGATTTGGGGCCACCAAAGTGTCCAGAGGGACATGGCTTAACTCCGTGGGTTCCATTCGAGTCAGAGGCAAGTGGCTTTCCTTGCAGCGATTGCCAACGTGTATTTCCTGCGGGGACAAGGCTGTATGGATGCCTTGACTGCGAATATGATCTTTGCCCAGAATGCTTCTGCTTAGCTTCTTTGATAGCTAACCCTTTTGTCCTGCCTGCCACTTTCGAAGTGGTTGACAACAACACCAACTCTGGACCAGGCTGGGATTTGAATCCTGTGAGACATTTCGGGATGAAGTGATTGTCAGTGAAGATATCTGTCTTTCTATCTATCTATCTATCTATCTATAGATAACCCAAGATATAAGATCAAGATAGATAGAGGAGGTAGGACATGGTAGTACACTCCGAGCAAAAACAATCAGCAACATAGTGTATCTATGACACTATCAAGCAACTGGATCAGAATGTAAGAATTCCATCTTGATTTGCATGGTAATCGTATATCTACACACTGTGAGTCTGTCACTCCCAGGAGAGAAGACATCGAAGGAAGAGTTGGTCGAAGTGGCATCATCATCGGACAGCAACTTGGTGATTGTGAGAGCAGGGCTCACAAGTTTGGGGGAAAGAATCTATCTTTCTATCTATCTAGATGTCTATCTATCTATCTTTCTATCTATGTATCTATCTATCTATCTATCTATCTATCTATCTAATCTATCTAGGTAGTAAAGTATTATCTTTGTATCTACTATCTATCTGTTTATCTAGATCTATCTACCCAGATAGATTTGATTGAACAAAGTCATATCGCTAGGCCAACGTCTAGATATTGAGCCATGTTATTTCTAGTTTAATGTCGATGTATAATAGCTGCTTTTCTGAACCCAAACGATCTCATGCTGTTCCAGGTGATGACCAAGCAGTTGATGACAAAGCTGAAGAAGAGCCAGCGGGTGCTCCAGATCTTGAAGAAGAGCCAGCGGGTGCTCCAGATCTTGAAGAAGAGCCAGCTCCAGATCTTGAAGAAGAGCCAGCGGGTGCTGTTGGACCATCTGAAGACGATGAAGTTGGACCATCTGAAGACGATGAAGTGTGGGGCCTGTGGACAGGTGACTTGACAAACTGGGGGCGCAGAGGGTTTTTTGTTGATCGGTTGAAAATGAATGCACGTATATCTATATATCTAGATAGGTACTGTAGATAGACAAATGGATATCTAGATAGTTGGAAACACAAGTGCCACCATCGATGCAACCCGACTCCCACTTCAGGCGACGGAAAGGCAGCCCCAAGTGCTCTTTCTGGTGGTGTCTTGGCATTTTTTGGTTGCCTTCCTCCATGTATCAATCTACCTAGATATCTAGATACAGTATCAATCTCGTGGATAGAAATCTGGAAAGATAGACAGATAGAAAGATAGATAGAGCGCTACGATAGATAGATACCAAACAGATAGCCGCCGATTCCGTCTGAATTAAGGACGAGGCAGCCAGCGTCCGTCAGAACCTTCAAGACCGCCAAAGCGCAAGTGGGAGTGGGACGCAGCACCAGATCGCAAGTGGGACCACAAGGCACCAAAGCGCAACTGGCAAGCTTGGCATCATCAAAAGCCATCGATTCTTGTTTGCAAGTGGCCAAAATACGAAAATCTTGAGGCAATTTGTTTGGTGCACTCCCTTTCTTTAATCTTTGGATTTTATTCGCACTTAGAATATTCCAGGGACCGGAGCTCCAAAATGTTGAAAATGGAACACTCGAAATCACTTCCACTCTATCTAGATATCTAATGACAATCGCAAGGCAGTGCTTTTTTGTGTGCATAACTTAATGCAGGGGGCCAGCAAAAACTGAACACCATCATTATAGCTTTTTTAAATGTTGTGCAGATGCTCATTGTTGTATGCTTGAGGTCTGGCATGTAGCTGACTAGCTGGACAGATAAATTTCCAGCTATCTATCCTAAGCTCTAGATATATATATATATATCTAAATATACATATATTTTTATCTATCTATATATGAACATATCTATATATAAATATCTATCTATCTATCTAAATTATTCTAGATTGTTAGGTTGATAGTTGGAAAGATCCATCGATCTGTCTATCTACATATCTATCTAGATAGCTTTCTTTCTAGCTCACTCCGTGCGCTCAATCGTCAGTCTTAAGGTCAAACAACAAGAGGTGGCAAAAAAGGACACGTGCACACCTTTGGAAGTGAACCACACCAATGGAAGACAACTCACCTGCCGAATGGACTAGCCCCGAAAATGGATGGACCGGCCTTGACATTTGTATATATCTACTCCCAGTTGTGGAAGGTGTCCATCAGGATTTGCTATGATTTAGCTACTCCAACGTATGATTTCTTGATTCTTTGCAAGTAGCGTTTACGTTGGGATCTAAATATTTGTGCATGCTGGGTTTTGAGAATATTTGAGTTTTTTGACATTAGCGTTTAGATATCTACAATGGGATTTACCTTAAAATTAGCCAACTTCATTGGCCGCCTTTCGCGACTCAGTGTATCTATAGTGCCTGTTTCAATCAAGAGGCAAAGATTGCTGAGTTGATAGTGTGTGGTTGATGACCAATCTATCCAGAGACACAGAGGGAGCTGGCTGGGTGTCATGGCAGTACGTCGGATGTGTGGAAAAAAGCCGCTTGAAGCTTGCCGGGAGTCAATGTCAATATTTATCTATATATCTATCTATCTAGGTAAATAGGCCCCTCTACAAACCAATTTTTTATAGAGAGCGGTTGTTGTTCAATGGTTAAGGCTCTTGTCTTCCAGTAAGGATTTCAATTTTGTAGGAGGCGTAATTTATCTATCTATCTATCTACCTATCTAGATAGATACATTTTTTTGAGATTTCCACAGTGTTCTATACCCTGGTTTGTGATTTTGTAGTAGCCGTAGCCGTTGACGTTGTAGAGAATTCGAGAGAGGGATATCCTCAGTTTATCGCCCCAATAACTCATGTATCCTCTTGCAAGATGGTATTCACTTCAGAATCATCGATTTTGCGAACATGATCATTGTATCTAGATAACTACTTATGGGAACATGTATTTTGCGGCCTCGGCCTCGAGTGACAGAAACATGGGTTCATGTCTGTGTGGAAGCCGTCTGCCAGGCTTGGCCTCATCCCAAGGCAGGCCCATGCTGGTCAAAACTTGGATGGATGGATGGATAGATAGATAGATAGATAGATAGATAGATAGAGAGAGAGAGAGATCTTTCTATCTAGATAGATATCTATCTATCTAGATATAAAGATAGATAGACAGATCGAGATGTTTGGTGAATGTCTCAATACATTCCAGGAACTCGGAGCATACGTCTGTTGGGTCATGAGTGGATGATATGCTGATATGCATAACTACAGGAACCGTAAGTACCTGTCATATGTCATGGGTCTGCAAATTCTTTCACACTGAAACAAGCTGAAAAACAAATGAGGGAGTTGGAAAAGTGTTTGATATTGTTTCCATTCGCTTCCTTTTGTAGGGGATCGAGGCCGGGAGGCAAATTTGGCGATTTGGCGACTTGTTATCAGCCCAGAAATTCGAAATCACCTTGGCAAGGCTCATCATTTTGGGGAGCTCAATGCGTTAGGTTTGCCGGGGTGTAGTAAACTTAGCCTTTTTTTTAAGGTTGCATTTCTGGGTGTCGCTGTGAAATCCTGATGGATCCAGCATTCTTCCAGGAGAAGGCGCTTTCTAAAGGCTTCAATGCACAGACTGGCGAGTTTGTCGATCTGATTGAGGCCGGTTTGTGAGGAGTGAGAAATCCACCATGCAACAAGAGGAATTCGAAGAACTGTAACCATGCACCCACTTTATGAGTTGAATATGGTCCTCAATTTTTTTGTGAAAACTTTTGAAATCCTGTCGGGTCTGGATGACACCGACCAAAAGCACTGATGATCCGAATTTTCTTGGATAATTAACTTGAGAAAGCAGTTGTCAGGAGAATATTCTAAGTGCGAAGATGTTGAAGGGTGAGCACTCTTTATTCGGTAAAATTGTCACAAGTGGCCAAAATACGAAAATCGTGTGGCAATTTTTTTGGTACACTCCCTCTCTTTAATCTTTGGATTTTATTCGCACTTAGAATATTCCAGGGACCGGAGCTCCAAAATGTTGAAAATGGAGCATTCGAAATCACTTCCACTCTATTTAGATAATTATCTATGTATATATAAATATATACATTTGACAACATTCATGTTCGTATCTATTTTTAAAAGATTAAAACATAACTGGCATATACCACAAGATGTTTATTTGGGAGGAACGAGCCACTTGCCACTGCAATTCCAAAAAATCCATTGGTTGTTTTTTTGTTTCATTTCCTTTCTCGAAACACCAAGTTGTTTTAGGCAAACCCAAGTCTTTACTGTGGAAGGTTCACGCCAATGCTAACATATCACTTGTGATCATCTCTTTTTCTTCATTGATCTAGGCCTCTGCTGGAAAAGGAAGCGATGAGGTGATCCTGCAACCGAACAAGTGGACAGGGGTGCAACTGGGAAGAGACAGACTTGAATATTTACATCGATGTATCTATATAGATTCAAAGAGTTACAAATTGAATCCCCCTTAGAATAGATATAAAACGGGGGACCTATATAGGCACCCCTGGCCAGGGGACCTCTAAAGAATCCACAACCCCAACCTCTAAAAAACAAAGGCCTCTAATATGAGCAATCAAGTAACGCTTGTGATCCCTTGGCATCCAATTCTTTAGTGAATTTTATGTGTTACCTAGGTGTGTCAAAAATCATGCTGGGTTCTTGATTTTATTCAGGTATGGCTTGAAAAACCCTCTGGATTTCCAACCACCATTTCTCTGTCAAGATGAAATGGCATTTTTTTTGGAGGCCTTGCGCAAAGACGTCGACGTCGAGGCTGAGAAGTCAGGAACCCCAGAATGAAAGACACTTAATATAAAATTTGGGTGCTATTTCATTCATTTTCAGAGCTCATATATATATATATATATCTATATAAAGAATATATATACCTGGAACCTGTTTGTCCTCTATTTTTGGGCTTCAACCCTCCAAAACAAGGCCCTTTTCAATCAAAACAAGGGTCATTTATATAGGTTCTAGGGCTTCAACCCTCCAAAACAAGGCCCTTTTCAATCAAAACAAGGGTCATTTATATAGGTTCTAGGTATATATATATATATATTTATAATTCCAGCTTGGGTCTTGATGCCGATGATGATGGATGCATGACGGTGATATACGATGAGCTGTGCCATGATGTCATCCTCATCTTTATATACATTTGATGATATAGTCATCCAGTAATCCATCTGATGAAAGTGTTGGGTTGAGGGAGTCGGTCGAGGAGGTGCCTGGCCGTGGCACATGATGTCATCTATACAGATGAAACTTATGATATACGGGAGATGCTGGATGTGATGAGTGACGACGAGATGAGGATGACTTTTGGTGAGCTGATCTCGATGATGATGTCGTTTTGATGGAGGATGATGACAATGTGAGAGAGACGACTAGTTAGGGCCATGGCGAGTGAGAGTGGTGATGATGATGATGTGTAAATCTAGAGGATGTCAGAACATGACCGAGTGAGCAAGGACTAGATGTCAGAACATGACCGAGTGAGCAAGGACAAGAGATTGAGTCAGAGGAGGAGCAGAACAGAATGAAAGATGTGGACCGGCGCAATTGCCGAGGACATGAGCACACAGCCGGCACAATTGGGTGGCCGAGGACAGCGAGCACAATGGCTCGAACGTGTGCGACGTGTGCGGTAAAAATTGCACGCAAAAGCCTCAGAAGCTCCGGTGGTACCGGCGCAAGACTTACTTGCCAGTGCAGGATCGGAGGCAGTGCCCGCACGACTGACGCGTCGATCAGTCACCTAGATCTCGCCCATGTGTGGCCAATACCCCTTGATCGGGTAGATCTCAGCCCAGTGTGGCCCATACCGGCATAGCCGAAGAAAGCTTTGCGAACCAAGCCGATGATGGCACCAAAGCTTTGTCGAGGAGGAGCTCCCATGCTGATATGGCAAGAGGCTAAGCCAAGAACCTCATTTATCGACCCTTAAATCCTTATCTATCTATCTTTAGGTTTATTTAGTAGAATTAGTAGGGAGTAGGAGTATATAATTATATATCTATAAATATATATTTAAATATCTATATATATCTATATAGTAAAGTATCTATAAGTATCAAGGTAATAAGTAGGAATAGGAATGGAGTATCTATATATCTAGATATAGGAGTAGGAATTCATAACATGAAGAACTGTTGCTTTCAAACATGAAATCCCAGGAGAAGGGATTCTACTGTTCACATTTGCTCCAAATGCATCACATTTCGAGCCGAACTTGTTTCAGTGACAGGTCCCCGCTTGTTGGAACAGAATTTCACATTCAAACAGGGTTTTGAAGGCTTTAGCTGAAAAACATGATAGGGAACGCCCTAAAACATGGTACCCCTAAGACATACATGTATACAGGACTTGGAAAACGATAAGGGGTGCCCTAATTTGCCCAAAGCATATCACCTTTACAATACTAGATATATAAAAATATATTGACCATTATCCTCATTTTTTTTTAGATCTAGCAAATCTTTTCTATAAGGGTTGATGCCGATGCCCTTATATAAAAGAGCTTGCTGGTCCTGGGCATTCCTGACAGCCCAGGTCGAAAAATCCAACATCTGGAGAGGTGCCGGCCGGGGCGATATCAAAGGAGACAGTTGTTCTATCAAACACAGTGAAACCACAATACTAACATATCCTGACTCATCCATTTAGGACATCAGAGATGCTTCCTACAGGCTTCAACAAGTGGAAAGAAAGATTTTGAATCAGTGATTTTTTGTTGAAAAATCCGTACTCGGAAATGTGCATTTGTGAGATTTTTTGGATTCCCTTTTAAGGTGGGATATGTTAGTTCCTGGTGGCCCTTCATGATTTCCAGATCAAATCCCAAGTGTGGTGAAATCAAAAAAACCCTTTGAGAACCAAAAAATTGTTTGATTTGAACGTTTTTGAGTAGGAAGTTTAAACAAGACAAAACACCTTTTGGTTTTGGAAGATTTCAGAGTTTGTGTTCCAACATTTCGGGCATGCACACTTTCAAGAAATGGTTCTGTAGATGCTGCGTTTGCTGCAGGAATGGCCTCCACATCCGGAATATTCGAAAGCTTGCTTGGACAGATGGACAGGCTATAAGGTTCGCGGGTTGTTCTTATGCAAGTCCTTGTTCTCTATATCTATCTATCTATCTTTTTTTTAATCTCTGGGTACTGGGTATCTACAGAAAAATGACATAGATATCTATCTATCTATCTATCTATCTAGCTAGATACACCCATTTAGTCTTGTGCAAATATGCACGTGTACACTGAAATCAAGCGTTCAAAAAACATATCTAATTGAGCCGAACCATGTATTTGCTAACCTTTGTTCATGTACGTTTTGGTTTTGATTTCAACAAACATCTGACCGGTATTGGTCTTGCCAGGAATTGCAAAGAAAGAAGCAAGCAGCTATTCAGGATGGACTTGGGGCTATGGATTTTCCAACAGCAAGCAGCTGTTGTTGGAATTGTGGGGTTGGACTCACAAAATAAACTGCTACGCATGTGTTTGGGTTGCCACTTGGATTTCATCAGCAATTAAATCCATGGATACAAAATCTATCTAGATATCTATCTATCTACATTGAAAGGATCCATGCAGGAATTCTCACATCTGGCTGCTAGAATCATGCATGGCGGCTGCCTCTTTGCCAGGAATCAGAAACGCATGGTGTGCCTGCTGAGGCCTTCTTGGGAGCTGACGGTTTTATCGTTTTATTTTTCTTTAGATATCTAGATAGATAGATAGATAGATAGATAGATAGATAGATATCTAGATAGATAGATAGATAGATAGATAGATACATAGATAGATAGATAGATAGATAGACAGATAGATTTCTAGATAGATAGATAGATAGATAGATGGATAGATAGATAGATAGATAGATAGATAGATACATAGATAGATAGATAGATAGATAGACAGATAGATATCTAGATAGATAGATACATAGATAGATAGATAGATAGATAGACAGATAGATATCTAGATAGATAGATAGAAAGATAGATAGATAGATAGATAGATAGGTGCATGTCAAGGAGAGACAAGTTTCATCGGTTTCTCGAAACACCACTCATCACTGGAACCTGGGAAAGTGGTGGTCGGGAGAATATTCTAAGTGCGAAGAATTTGAAGAGTCAATCTAGAATAGCAGTCTTTTTTGTAACTAGACTCCTTCTTTGGGGTCAATTGCCAATTGCACCGGATGTTACTGAAAATACTAAAAGAAAAGACGTATTTTCTTGTACAATCCTTTTCTTCAATCTTTGGATTTTATTCGCACTTAGAATATTCCGGGGACCGGAGCTCCAAAACCTCTGGAGATGGAACATGGACATGGAAGATTTCCAGTCATTATGGTCACAGTTTATTTCTATTCTCAAGACCTATGTGAATATAGGTTCATATGGTAGATAGATAGATAGAAAGATAAATAGATATCTAGATAGATATTGCACATGCGGTTGTGGTGTGCGTACGTGCAGTTGTGCGGTGCATGTGTGCGACTATATCTAGATACTTGCATCTATATCTATGATATTCGGTATATGTTGCATTCACTCACTGACTCGCAATTTAGTGTCGGTATGTAGCCCTTTTCTTTTTTGGCACAAGAAGGCCCTCCAAAGGACGCGTTACATGCTTTGCTACAATCTAGCCATGCCAGCTGCTAGTTTGGATGTGACACCTTCCAAGAAATCTTCGGCTGAGAGGATTGACGTGAGTGACAGCAGCAGCAGCTGTAGTATGGAACGTAGATCACCTAAATCAGGCGATCTTTTGCAGTTGACAGGCACTAAAAGGAAACTGTGCTTTCCTGATACTACTAGTGCCATTTGTGCAAAGCAGAACAAGAAAGCCCGACATGTAAAGAACCAACGTAACACATGTGCTTTGGACAAGGTGTTTGAGTCTACAATGGAATCCAAGAGTTTGATGCAACTGGCATCAACCGTTTTGCCCCCATTGAATGCAAAGATTTCAGGCCGTGCATATAGCATGCGTCAGATTGCACATGGGTGGTGGTTCTGAATATTGAAGCGAATCGGCTACGGCTGCTATGTCCTTATTCTTGTATCTACTGTACTGTGTTATCTAGATAAACGTGTCCGAATCAATTTTCAATATCTAAACTATACTCTGAATCATTCAGCAAATCAGAAATCAAACCGATCAGGGATCAGTCACTGTGCTGTTGATTGTTTGTCACTGGTTTGCGATGCTTTGATGAAACTACAGCTGCTGTTTGACGTATCTATCTACAGTATCATGAAAACTATGAAGATCCCACCATTTGTTGGATTCCAGTTTGTCCTTTCAGATCGTCTCCACTTCCTAGCTGCTCTGGACTGAGGGTGTCCTGGACCAGTCACTTTGTTGAAGTGTTTGTGTGAGACGGCAGTTCCTGGATTCTTACGTCGACAACATTAGATCGATGAAATCAACTCCGCTTGGTCGAGTCAAATCATGCCAATACTGGACATTGGGGGGATGGGGTAGTGTGACTGGTGGTTATTCATTCAGAATTCAATGAATTCACAATCAGAATCACGGTATCTATCTACCTATCTATCTATCTATATTTGGTTGATAAAGGCCCAACAAGTCTTGATGTCACAATGGATTTTGCACACAAGGTCCCTCAAAAATAGATATGCTGTATCTATCGAGGCCCACTGTATCCAGGCAATGATCTTTTCTTAAGGCCCTCTTTAGTTAAACAAAGGTCATATATCTCGCAACACCATGCACGTAGCATCCTTTCGTCAGGCTTTAGCTGCTGCTGATCCAGTCTTGGAAGCTGATTCGACTGAGAAGGCACGCTATGGTGCGTGTGAGTGGCCCGGAGACATTCTGCAAACACTTATCGATCCACGATAGATAGATATCTACTTGTGTTCTTTGGAAGTTTTTCACACTTACTGTATCTATCTTTCTATCGCACGTTCAGAATCCACAAGGGCAACATGCTTTTTTGCAGGGATTAGATAGCTATCTATCTAGATATCAAAAGATGAATAGAACTATGAATAGATAGACAGATGGAAAGAGAGAAAGCTAGATGGCTAGATGGAAGGATAGATATGCAGAAGATAAAGAGACACATAATAGATATCTACATTGAAAGGATCCATGCAGGAATTCTCACATCTGGCTGCTAGAATCATGCATAGCGGCTGCGTCTTTGCGAGGAACCAGAAACGGATGGTGTGCAACCTCAGGCCTTCTTGGGAGCTCAAGGTTTTATGCTTTGATTTTCTTTCTCAAGGTTCTATGTATCTAGATAGATAGATAGCTAGATAGATAGATAGATAGATAGATAGATAGGTAGGTAGACGAGGGAGAAGTTTCGTCGGTTTCTAGATAGATACATCACCGGAACCTGAAAAAAACGATCGTCGGGAGAATATTCTAAGTGCGAAGAATTTGAAGAGTCAATCTATCTATCTAGATAGACTCTTTTGGGGTCAGTTGCACCGGATGCTACTGAACATGCAAAAAGAACAGATGTTTTTTCTTGTACAATCCCCTTCTTCAATCTTTGGATTTTCTTCGCACTTAGAATATTCCGGGGACCAGAGCTCCAAAACCCCTGGACATATATTTCATTTTTACAGTATATATTTTTATTGATTGGTATATTTGTATATTTGTATTAACATTTGCATGCTACGGAACTTGATATGTACAATCCTGTGTAGCTTCAACATGATGAGTTTGCATGATGTGTTGGTATGCTCATTTGGAGTTCCAGCTCCCAAGGGATTATGGTTGCTTTACCCATACAGTTAGAATATGGTGAAATATTTATATATATATTAAAAGGTGTTTGGTTTCCTTCTTCAGCTCGGGAAGGATGCCGAACGGAATGCAGAATCAGAACAGCCGAACGTGGTCGAGGCCGGTGGAGGCTATGGGAATCTACGGGGTAGAGGAAGTCCCTCAACAGAATAGAACTATAGAATGAAGTATCTATATAGAAAGAAACCATTTTTTTGGTCCAAGACTGGGGATTATGGTTGCTCTACTCATAAAGGTAGAATAGGGTGATCATTTCTGTGTGATCTGATGATCAAAAACCAAAAACAGAACCAGTGTTTTGAATTTTATAGTGTTTCTTGTTTTCTTCCAACTTGTTTTCATGTTTTCACATGAAGACTTTCCAAAGAAAAAAATCTGATATATCAGACTCTGAAATCTTTCGGCTTCTGTATCAGCATCGTTTTTGTGCTTTGTATTCGTAGTCTCCATCTTCCAATTGCGATTCTGGTGCCATGTCGAACCGTCAACGTGAACGTCAAGTTCCAATTCCGGGAAATCCAGCGAAGTATGACAGTGTGCAAGTTCCTACACCTAGTCCTGTGCGACGCAAACGTACTGCAGACCTTATGGCCGGGAACACTCCAGAACCACGCAAAATATGGATGGCAAAACAACTTCGTCCTGGCGCCAATCCTTCTCCTAAAGCTCGCAGCATTTCAAGGACTGTCGTTGCGTATATCTATATATTGCAATATATATCTATCTACACAGATTTTCTTGATTTAAGCAACTGTAATTGTGATTGTTATTATATATATATATATGTGCACATGTTTGTATAATTCCAGAATATGTATATCTATATATATTTATCTTTCTCCAGTTGTCAAATCACTTTACCGGAATCTCCATATGACATGCCGTCATTTCCTTTAGTTCCCAGGACTCCACCGACAACACCAGTGAGGCCAAAGCCTATCGTTGTCCCGGACTCCCCCAAAGAGTCGATTCCCAAGTCTTTGCTGGTGAAACAGACGGATGAAAAGAGCCCTTGCAACGATGAAAAGAAAGAGCTTGATGATTTGGAGAGGACCGGGGTCTGACATGAGACGAAAGAATGCATTTTATATATCTATATAATTATATATAATATATTCATTTTTACATATATACAGCTGTTTGATTATACCTATACCTGCGCTATATATGTATATAATCACGTGGCAGTTTTGTTTCGACTCAAGTTATATACGTACATAAAATATATACCTGTTTTCGGTAAACCTGAGCACGCATATATATATATATATATTTATATTTATAAAATGTATATATATATATATATTTATATCTAGTTATAGAGGCTTATATAAGTGGATGCATTCCCAAAAGCAGGCGTTCAATGAAAACAATACTATCTCTTTATGTTTTTTTTGAATCTTGCCAGGAGCATTGTAGTAATGAAGACGCCAAGCGACAAGATCAGGCGATTTGGTAGCCCTTTTGGTTCATCCCAATGGTCATCCCCTGAATCCATAGAGAGGAAGAAAAGGGAACCATTGATGCCATTTTCATCTTCCTCTTCTTCAACAGCTACCGTGGACAAGTCGACATTGATCTTGGGTGATTGGTCATCCCCTGAGAAGATGAGTGACGATGAAGGCAATGCATCTTCATCTTTGACTGGAGCACCCAAAGTGCTGTTTTTTACACCTTTTGGGCCAGTGTGTCAGGAGTAGATTGAATCAGATGTCTTTCAAGCAGTTTCCGCAGTATATAAGCTTTGAAACAAAAAGATAAAGATATATCTATATATATAGAGAGAGAGAGAGAGCGACATATACTGTACATTTTATTTATATACAAATACTTTAGTATTGAAAGAAAGGAATGGGAATGGGAAACGCTGACATCAAAAGCTTGGCCTTCTGCTCGCATGGATACCATGCATTTGGGGTACGCAGAAAAACGTGTGTCCTTTGACGTTGATATATAATATTTAGTCAACGAACTGTTTCCCAAATTGAACGTTTCTAAATTTATGTGTATGTATATTTATATGTACTGTAAATCTCACCCAAGACCTGATATCTTTTTCTTTTTATGCGAGAACATTTCTTGGAGTTATGTTCATACATAGTTCCAGCTCCCATGTTTTACTCATAAAGTTAGAATAGGGTCTATGGTCCTATGGTTTCTCTTTTCCGCTCCGGAAGGATGCCGCACAGAATGTGAGCGAGGCCGGTGGAATCTCTGGGATAGAGATAGGTTGATGAAGCAAAAACATAACTAGCGGTACGAAGTCCCCAACCCCATCATCAGTGTGACCTTATATCTGCGAAGAATTTGAAGAGTCAATATATCTAGATAGACTCTTTTGGGGTCAGTTGCACCGGATGTTACTGAAAATGCAAAAAGAACAGACGTTTTTTCTTGTACAATCCCCTTCTTCAATCTTTGGATTTTATTCGCACTTAGAATATTCCGGGGACCGGAGCTCCAAAACCCCTGGACATGGAACATTTTGGGCATGTGATTTCATGAAATCTCTTTCCATTGTCTAGATAGACGGTGTGTTCAATGGGGACACAAAAAATCAGGATTACGAATAGACTAGTAACATGGACTTGGAAGATTTCCCGTCATTATGGTCACATTTGGAGTTTCGTTCAGACATTTTGGCGCCATACATAGTTGGTAGTTTAGTATATATCTATCTAATACAAAGTGGCGTAATACATTCTCAGTCACTGCAGTCCAGTGGAGACCGGGTCAGGATCTACAATCTCTAAATCAATCTGAGCCGTAGTAATACAACTATCAGACAAAGCATCACGGGTGTTTAACACTATCAGTACCACCAATTCCTGGTACCTCACTATCACTATCAAGTTTGTCCCAAGAACATCCCGTCAGTCACAGACAAGCGTCGATGATATGACATTGTAAAATGAGCATAGAATAGAAATAGAAAAGAGTTCTTGTTCAACAATCCCTTTTTCATAGCTGAATTGGACAGATGGGGTATGGAAAAAACACCATGGTCTAAAATGGTTTCCTTGGTGGTTGGGTCAGTCATTGAATGCCCAAAAAGTGAAGGATAAGATTCCAGAACCCTTCCTTCCTGATATGATATTCTTTTAAGTTGTGAAACCTGTTGTCTAGAAATGTGAAACACCTTGTAGATAGATAGTAGAACTTGAAATTCAGAAGTTTGGCTCAATTTCTTTTTGGCCATCAGACAGATGCATCGGGCCGAAGCGTTGGGAGTGTATCAGGCCGAAGCGTTGCAAGATCGTGAACAACGCAAATTGGCGCAGAAACACTTAAACGTACGTCAACTCATTCGGAAAGCATGTGATGTCCGGAAACCATATCCAATAGAATGGCACAACGGAATCCCGGTTTCTTTTCAGCAACGGCATCAGTATCAGTTTGACAATGATTCCAAGTCCAAGTCCACTGGCAAGTCCGACAGTGAAGATCATGGTGATGGCGGCGATGGTGAGGATGGAGCCGTGACTATCACTGAGACTATCACTCACCCAATGCTGATGCCAGATTATTCAAAACCTCGTTTCAAAAGGCCAGCCAAGGACAAAGAACACCCATTGGACCAGTTTAGGTCACTTGGATGGGATGCGTTCCAGGTTATCGTGAAGGCGGATATGGAGCAAAGGATTGAAGAGCTTGAGCGTCAGAGGAGTTTGAAGAAGCAAAAGCAATCTGAACAGGAAGATTCATCTACAGCTGTTTCATCGGCGCCCAAGGCGCATTGAAAACATTGAAACTGAAACTTCGCAGATGGTCTTATGTTTTCGATTGTTTTGGTCTGATGGTCTAGGGCCACTCTGACATTCATAGCGTGTATCTACATCTGTCGAAAACCAACTTAGCCTCTTAAAATTGCAGGTGCCGATTCATCCATCATGATCAGCATCTTTTTGACTCTTTGAATGATTTGATTTGATTTGATTGCGAATCGTCACTGTTTAGTTTTTTTGGTACAATTCAAGGAGTCAAGTAGCTGTTTGTATCTGCTGCATCATCAGTCAGCCAGCGATTTGGAAATTATCCTCTTAAGCTCTTGGAAAAAAAGCAACAAGGGAATGGAATGGCATGGAACGGACTGACATGGGCTCTGTGGTGGTTGCACGAAAATTGTATTTTCTCCTGACTTGGTACATCGTACATTGTACAACTATAACAACTATAACTACAATGACAATGACAACCAAGTTTCCTCAATCTCATTTGTTTAATAAGTTGTAGTAAGTAGTAGACTTATTTGTTCATTGTTGACTTAGTGATTTAGTAGACTCAAATATCTAGACTCAATTAATTTTGATCAATTCAAAATAATATATAACTGACCATTTTTCCCAGATTCCCAACTAAATGCTCTGGTAGGTCGGTTTTGTATGCAGGAATGGAGTGGTGAATAATTCAATTGGCAGTGGGATTGACAGGTACGTCACGTCTTTAGAATGCGAGGGATCAGAGTGATATCTTTGAATCTGGGCTATAGTATGCTATATCTAGTGATTATCCTGCAATATAGTTTTGGTTTTGGGTCATATGTGATATACCATCCTTGGCCTTGATTCAAGTCTAAAACCCGAATCATTATCTAGATATCAAAAGATGAATAGACCTATGAATCGATAGACAGATGGAAAGAGAGAAAGCTAGATGGCTAGATGGAAGGATAGATATGCAGAAGATAAAGAGACATATAATAGATATCTACATTGAAAGGATCCATGCAGGAATTCTCACATCTGGCTGCTAGAATCATGCATAGCGGCTGCGTCTTTGCGAGGAACCAGAAACGGATGGTGTGCAACCTCAGGCCTTCTTGGGAGCTCAAGGTTTTATGCTTTGATTTTCTTTCTCAAGGTTCTATGTATCTAGATAGATAGATAGCTAGATAGATAGATAGATAGATAGATAGATAGGTAGGTAGACGAGGGAGAAGTTTCGTCGGTTTCTAGATAGATACATCACCGGAACCTGAAAAAAACGATCGTCGGGAGAATATTCTAAGTGCGAAGAATTTGAAGAGTCAATCTATCTAGACAGACTCTTTTGGGGTCAGTTGCACGGGATGTTACTGAAAATGCAAAAAGAACAGACGTTTTTTCTTGTACAATCCCCTTCTTCAATCTTTGGATTTTCTTCGCACTTAGAATATTCCGGGGACCGGAGCTCCACAACCCCTAAACATGGAACATATTGCGAATCTTTGGAATCTTTGGAAATTGTTCGCACTTATCTAGGATATTCCTGACAGTTGTAGAGCTCCAACTATCTACAATATCTATCTATCTAAATCAATTTTTTAGGAGGCAACGCATATAGAGTGACAGAAAGAAAAACATTTCTATCTATCTATCTACATGGAATTTTAACTATCTAGATAGATAGATATCTGTATACAAGCTTGCTTGAAAGATTGTGACATGTGTCCATTTGGAAATCCAACAGGAAGCCTTCCTTACCGCAAGTGATGTTGAGGCCGGGCTGGAGATAAAATGCAACGCGGGCAAGAAAAGGTTGAAGGCATCTGGTGTTTTTCAAAGTAGGTGGATAGATCCATCCAGCTGAAGCTATCTATCCAACTGTTTCCAGTCCACTTCCACTTCCAAGAGGGTGTTCTTTCCCTCCATGCACCAGGATTTTGCGGACAAGTTGAAGCTGGCTTTAGATCAGGCTAGCTGTTGGCAGGTGGACGGTAATTTCCTAGATATTTGTCTGTCTATCTATCTATCTATCTATCTATTTGTCTGTCTATCTATCTATCTATCTATCTATCTATTCGACGTTTCGTTCTCAGTCCATTTATCTATCTAATATCAAGATAGATAAAAAGATACTATGCCGCTACCGCCAGGAGATTGAAAGTTCAGAGGTCGAAGAGCAGGGTCAGGAGATGGAAAGTTCAGAGGACGAAGACCAGGCACATTTCTGTTGCGTAGTAGGCCGTTCTTGTGTATTGTAGTTGTGTTATCCAATAGAAGGAGGATTCTGAAGCATTGTTCCAAAAGGATTTATCTTAAAATCTAATATCTAAAGGAGAAGGTTGGCCCTGGTTACCAAATGGTTGCTGTAGATACAATGTCTAGCACGTTGGAGGTCAACACGGTCGTGGTCAATGATCCGTATGACGAACCTGATTCTGATGGACCATGGTCTGAGCTGGAGGCGAGGCGATATGGGGCCCTCTATCCATCTAGCTATCTGGGTCGGTATCTAGACATCTATCTACATATCTACCATGGTTTTTGCCACAACAACATTCACACGTGCCATCACATCTGACCAATGTTTTTTTTCTGCCAGGAGCTTGCTTACAATATGCCAGAGTCTCCTGACACTTTTGTCCCTGACGTGGACGAGGCAGAGACTTTGACGGACAACGCTTTTTTGGCGTAGATTTATAGCTACAGAGGAACTCGTTCTTTGTTTCTCTCTTCTTGTGCTGACTTGTTTTTGAATTCAAAGAACGAAGCCAGTGAGGAAGGGGTTCCTGGGTGGTCATGGTTGGCTCCAGGAGGGACACTGAAGAGATTAGATATCTAGCTATCTATGTATCTATCTACAGACAAATATTTCTATCTATCTAGATAGATTGGTAGATACATATCTACATATCTACATATTTACATCCAGACATAGATATCTACATACATACATGCATAGGCAGATGGAAAGATAGATACTGTTTCTAGATAGGCAAATAGATACTGCAGATATCTAGGTATCTAGATAGGCAGAGAAGAACTATCTATCTAGATCCATCCAGCTAAACGTATCTCTCCAACTGTTTGCATTTAACCATCGGCCACTATGTCTCATCCCTGCCAGCCTTTTGCCGTTCATGAAAGGCACGGGAACAAGATGTGGATGACGACGAAGCAAACGCATCTCGCATTGCAAACGATGGTTGGTTTTATGATGTTTTTTTCTTACTATCTATCTAGATAGATATCTATCTAGATATCTATCTAGATACACCAATCTACCCTATTATGTGAATCTTTGGAAATTAGATATCTAGATAGATAGATAGATAGATAGATAGATAGATTGATAGATAGATAGATAGATAGATAGATAGAAAGATAGATAGATAGATAGATAGATAGATATGTAGGCAGAGAACAGAGGTATCTATCTAAATGATCCATCAAGCTCAATGTATCTGTCCAACTGTTTGCATTTAACCATCGCCCAGGAAAGTGAGGATGTGGATGACGAGGACGCATCTCACAAGGTCGGGGATTAATTGCCGTGGGTCGGGCTCAAGACTTTTTGCTGGTCTTATCTATCTAGGTTTTTTTCTTACTACCCCATCATGTGAATCTTTGGAAATTGTTCGCACTTAGAATATTCCTGGCAGTAGAGCTCCAGGTTTCATTTTCGGAAGACTCGAAGAATCAGTCTGTATGAGAGATGGTTTCTATTTCCTATGTTTTCTATCTAAAAAAGGTTGGTATCTATCAATCTAAATATCTAGACGGAAAAAATATATCCCTATAGCAGTAAACATGCTTGAAATCCTGCTGGTTTCCAATTCAACAGGAAGACAATGTGAACGAGGACATCAAAGCTGATGAGGCACTACTGAAAAACGTGAAAAATCGGAATTTGAAGATTTGAAGATTTTTTGCAGATTTGAAATCCGAGGAATTCTCCCAAATTGAATGTGAAACACCGGTTTGAAAACCACGAGGTTTGACATTTTTTAAAGGGAAATTAGATTGACCATTCATTGAGTGTCTGGGTTGCGGGTAGGATATCAACGTGTTGATTACTCACCGAAGATTCCAACCAAGAAAAACCATTTGAGACCGTGTAAATGATTCAGGGAAGCAACATATGAATCTTGACAACTCAGAAATACAGAAATGGGAATAATTACCCTGCAGGGAACTAACATATCCTGGGGAAGTTCGGAAAACCATCGACTCAAGAGTGCATTGGATATCCAGGATATGTTGATAGTAGGTAGATAGTCTCCAAATTGAGCTCCAGGCTTCGGTTCCCAAAGGAAATAGTCGAATCGTCTATCTACCGGCGAAATCATTGCAAAATCATTGAGTATCCACATTCCGAGATCCTGCTGCCGATGTCCATACAAACAGATTCAATACTGCCTGACTGAGGTCGAGTCGGAGCATCACACCGTGCACTTTCTATTGAAATACAAGTACTATCAACAGATTGAAGAAGGTTCAAAAACCTGGGAGTTTCGACGAGCAGATTGTCCATATTGGAGCAGGAGGATTCCGAAAGCAACACATGCTGTATTTCAGAAAGGTTCCTCCACCCAAAAAAAATGATAGATCAGGGTGGAAGGGCCTGGCGGTGAGTGTACCTATCGAGGTAGATAGATATGGATGGGTAGATAGATAGATAGATAAATAGATAGATAGATAGATAAATATCTAGATATCTAGATAGATGATAGATGATAGATAAATAGAATGTACTAGATAGATATCTAGATAGAATAGATAGATAGAAAATTAGATGGGTACATGGATATCTATCTAGATAGATAAATATCTATCTGACTGACTGGGTTGTAGATATTTCCGTTGGGATTTCTCTTGTACATTCCCTTTCTTCAATCTTTGGATTTTCATCGCACTTAGAATATTCCGGGGACCCGAAACCGTGAACATGGAAGTTTATACAGCAGTTAGATAGACAAATGTAGATATCTAGATAGATAGATAGATAGATAGATAGATAGATAGATTAATAGATATCATAGATATCAAAGATATCATAGATAGAAATATAGATAGATAGATAGATAGATAGATAGATAAATGAATAAATAGATTCCGGCGTTGAGAAAAACACCATCGGCTGCTCTGCTGTGGTCGAGGTCGCACCCGTGTCCGTCTTGGGCCATGGAAAATCTTGGAAACCAGAAGCGTGGATCGGGAAGGTGTAATCGCATTGGGTGCCCCATCTGATGATATGGACCAATTGTTTGGCGACTGTCATTCCTTCTTCGCTGTGCACTTTGACAATCCAAACAAAGCTCAAGAAGAGGAAGAGGAGCAAGAAGTGGCTTGCAAGATCTGGTGAGGACGCTTTGTTCTCTTAATGTGTCCAGGTAGGTAGGTATCTAGATAGATGGATATATAGATAGATCCGATAGGTTTTCATAATTGCAGAAATGAAATATCAATCTATCTATGATAGTGAGTTTGTTCTAGAAATGTGATTTTAAAAGGTTGAAAGGTTCCTTTTGGTTGCCCGTCTCTCAGGATTTCTATAAATAGCCTAGATAGATATCTAGGTTGATAGATATCTATCTAGATAGATATCTAAATCGTGCAAATGTGCATTAGAAATAGAGAGATGGTAAGCATGGGCTGATGTCACAGAACCCCCAGCATTTACTTTATCTAGATATCTAGATATCTATATTTAGACAGATAGAACAAATGGAAAGTAGTCAGGTGTTTTGATTTCTATAGATAAATACTTTAGCTTTCTCCACCAGGCAGTGAAATAGTTGACGGCAGTTTCATTCAGGTCACTGATGACAAGGTCACAGTGGTTGGGATGCACACGTGCGAAGTCAATACATTGCGTGATGCCGTCTCCAGTGGCAAGACATCTTGCAAACTTTTGCTACCATGGAGGATGGCTGCAGGTCAGATCGGGCCTGTCATGGTGTCAGAAACCGGGAGTGGTGGCAAACTCATGATGCGCGCAGTTGTTGATTCTATTGAAGAAATCACGACTCTATCACGGCTGCGAAAGGAAGAGTCATTCCAACGAGCATCCAAGGTGCTGCAAGAAGTCTGGCTTAAAAAGCTTGGCCGAGTGAAAGGGAAAGGGGAGAATCCGTCATCCAAGAGATCGACACGTAAAGTCCTCTTCCTTTGGACGCTCACCCAGATGAAATCATTGACTTCTCAGCTGATGGTACCTGAGGGGTTTGTCCGGAGGACTGTGAGGCTTTCCTCACAGAAGCTCATCCGGCTGGATGTGCAGCAACCGCTTCCTCAAATGCGGTTAAAGAGCACCGCCCAATACTTCGTGGGGAGGCTGTCGCCCGAGGACAGGCAGAGACTTCAGGAAACTTGTTCCTTCCTGGACAAGAAAGTCATCCAGATTGGCACCACTTGCTCAGGTGCGAAACCCTGTCGCTTTTTTAAGATTGGTAAGGCTCATTATCTAGATAGATAGATAGATAGATATACGATATCTAGATAGGTGTAAAGACCTGGATAGATAGATACATGTCTGTAGATATCTATCTACCTATATTCCAGATAGATATCCAGAAGGAAACCCGTACCTGGATAGAAGGGAAGAAAAGTGTTTGAGCGCCCATTTAGATAGATAGATAGATAGATAGATAGATAGATAGATAAACAGATATCTAGGTTTGATCGCACTAAGAAAAAGCAGTGCAGGCACGGATGTCATTGTCAGCATCTTCCGTGAGACGTTGGCCTGTCTCAATGAAACTTTCGGCGTTCCTTGCCACTAGTGCGGTCTCTTTTTCTAGAGTCTGAAGAAGACCAGTCTGGGAACTGAGATGCCCATTATCTATCGAGATAGGTGCTTTAGATAACAGATAAAGTGGAATGTACATGTACAATCATGTACACAAAGATTTCTTTAAAATGATTCTTGATGGGTATGTTGATAGACAGATACTATCCATTGATGTTTGCCAAAGATTGCGCACTAGATACTGGACCCAGGTAGACATCAGCATGATTCATCGGTTTGCTGTAGAGAAGGAAGCATTCAAACGTGACTTTCTGATGAAAGCGCACACAACATCGGGGAACCGGCCAAGCTTCTGCCTCTTCGGTGACGTTGAAGTTTTCAAGAACATGCGGGGGTGGTGCTACAGTTGCGAGTGCGAGCATGCAGTGCCTGGTAGCATCGATTTCCTGGCAGCAGGTACTTCATGCAAAAAGGTCTCGAAGGAGAACCTGAAGCACGGTGAGTATGCCCAGTGTTCCTGGGTTCATATTATCTAACTAATCCATCCTTTGTGGTTGCTAAAACTGCGGACCCACCAACCCACAGGCTATGACCACGAAATAGAAAGCTATATGGCATCCGTTTCCAGGTATCTAATTATATATCGTCACTCTAGATGGAACAAGGGTGATAAATCTATCTAAATGATAGCGTAGGTATCTGGGTATCTTTTTAGATTGGCCACGAATCAGGTTTGGAGATAAACTCGAGGAATACGACTGGTGTGTGAATATTCTAACTGAGAAGAATTTCCAAAGTACCAAAATTTTGAAACACGATCAAAACACAAAAATATGTTGGCATTTTTCTTACACAGTCCCTTTCTTCAATCTTTGGATTTTCTTCGCAGTTAGAATATTCCGGGGACCGGAGCACCAAAACACGTAACATGAAAGTTTATCCGGTTTATCGCATTGCGATATCTAGATAGTTCAATACTTATCTAGATAGAACAAAAATAAATATCTATCGTTTTCCCGAATATCTATCTATCTATGTACCAGGTTTTTGAGATAGAGGGCTTGCAATTTTGATGTTCCTAGGCTATGTGACTGGAGATGGCTGCTCTGGCATTACTTACAAGCTAGGTTTGCTGGAAGCGGCCAGAAAAACTCACCCCGCATTGCTGATGTACGAAAACGTTGTGGGCGTGGCTGAACGTGCAACAGCAGAGGATGGAAGTAAGTTGCCTCCATTGACAGAGGCGAGTAGTCATTCTGGTTGATGGGTTTTGAGAAACCACTGGATTCGAAGTGATCCAGATATCTTTCTGGATAGATGGTTTATGTATTCTCTGGATACACTGGTGCCCCGTGGGTTAGGAATTGTAGACTGTAGACCATCTCTCTAGACAGTACTGAACAGATATGGGCGAAGGCATGATCTGATCAATAGATAGATAGATAGATAGATAGATAGATAGGTAGGTAGGTAGATAGATAGATAGATAGGTAGGTAGGTAGATAGATAGGTAGGTAGATAGATAGATAGATAGATAGGTAGGTAGATAGATAGATAGATAGGTAGGTAGATAGATAGATAGATAGGTAGGTAGGTAGGTAAATAGATAGATAGGTAGGTAGGTAGATAGATAGATAGATAGGTGTGGTGAATGTAATCTGCTCAGCCGCAAGGTCATGAGAAAAGACTTGGCGGATCTGGGATTCGTATTTGAGTATCAGCGCCTAGATGCGCAAAAGTTCCTTGTGCGGCAGCGCAGGAACCGCATCTGGGGCACGGCTGATGTTGTCGGCCCCAATGCATCTGAGTATGGAGAGCGGATGGCTCAGACTGTCCAGAGCATGCAGTCGGACTGCTTGTTCCCATGGGAGGACTGCTTCGACACATCGCTGCCAGCAGAGACATCGGAAGAATTGCCAGAAAGGGCCCGGCGACAACTGGAAACAGCCTTGGCTGATGCCACACTGCTTGATGGTTCTTCGAACGTTTTCTTGGACATATCCAAGTCTGATTCTCACCTCGAGCAGGCCACAAGCGTTGCAACATGTGTCCGCCCAACACACGCCATCTATAGCCACGCTTTAGGCAGGAGACTGACAGTTCTTGAACTGTTCAAGTGCCAGGGCTTGTGGCGCGATGACTTCCTGTGTCCTGAAGCAGTCGACCAGATGCTGAAAGAACCTAAACAGGCTCAGGACCTGGCAGGCGATGGGCTGAAAAACTTTTCCAACATGTTTTTGTATTGTTTGCACTTGGCCACTTGCTGTCCAAGGAAGATGCCAAGATAAATGGACATCTATCTATCTAGATAGTATATTGATAGATAGATAGGTTCTTTCAACGTATCTAGATATTTGTGTCTTTAGTTTTTCATGTATTTTAAAACGTTTATACAAACCTATGTGAAAAATACTGGTTTATCTAAAAATCCTAGATTGAACCACCCCTTCTTCTAGAATAGATACATATCTGTCGTGAATGGATCAAATATCTCAAAATTTTCGCATGTGTTTTGGGCAATCCATTGCTTCAATCGCTGAAAATTATGTTATGTAGCTGATAGACAGAATGTTCCTGCACGGAGAGCTTCAACACCAAAATGTGAGCATTTCAATTGTTAGAAACTGGATCTGGCAGGAAACAGCTTTGCTTCAACTACCTGCCAAGCGAAAATCATCGCTTCACTATGTCACTCCAACGGGTGGAAGACAGTGACAAGGACCAAGATTGAGTCTGGTCCATCTTCATCCCTTCCTTCGAAAGAGCCTCTTGAGCATGGTCCATCTTCATCCCTTCCTTCGAAAGAGCCTCTTGAGCATGGTCCATCTTCATCCCTTCCTTCGAAAGAGCCTC
>OMLO01000290.1_pt1 | contig 30261 bp, 16 predicted proteins | sample 1674811 | NCBI WGS metagenome assembly OMLO01 (sample SAMN06265003, study PRJEB25207) | coral metagenome | isolation source: Coral host | place: Mexico:La Bocana,Puerto Morelos, Mexico | collected 2008-11-13
CAAAAATAAACTAAAAACGGCAATATTTGGCAGATTTCCGCAATTTTAGAATATCACCTTTGGTTTTAGAACGTGTTGTATGTATGTCGCATTGATTTTCATTTTGTTTTCCTTCACATCAGAACGTTTTGAGATTCACGTATACGTGATTTTGTGTCCAGAGAATATTGCCCCCCCCCTAAATTTAGTCATTATATAACTATAGGAAGAGGGGGGGAAGCTGGCACGTAGCAGCATGCAGGCACGTTTATTAAGCATGCTGTTACCTGCTTTAGTCGTAGGTAGTCCTGTTGGTTCAGGGCGAGAACTACCTAAAAAGATACATGTCTAGCGTCTGTAGAGAACATCGAGGGCTTTATTATTACTGCGCATAATAATAAAGTGTACTTGAAAATAAAGAATTGGTTGTAATGATCTAAAATCCATCAAAGGCCAATGGGTTAATTGTTTCACCAAATTGTCCACTAACTAACTTTGATATTAATTTGCCGGTTTTCTCAAATTGTAAATTGACTGGATAACGTGGACCATTAACTTTAATGTAATTCAGTGAAACAATAGTATGCATGGAAAGACGCCAAAACTCGTGACGCGAAATTCACTGACAGCATTGCTTGATTCACGAAGACAAGATTTGTGTCCCGAAAATAGTGCACATTAAATGTAACCATTTTATATCTAGGTGGTGTTTTTTTCCACGGGGAGTGGTAAATAGCAGCATGCAGGCTCGTTTATTTAGCATGCTGTTACCAGCTTTAGTCGTTGATGGTCCTGTTGCTGTAGATGGAGAACTACCTAACAAGAGACAAGGCGCGAAGTTCACTGGCAGCAGTGTCAGTTTGATATAAAAAGACAAGATTTGTTTCCAGAACGTTGATGGCCCCGAAATGTAGCCATGATGTAACAGGGTTTATAATTGCTCAAAGTCTGCGGTAAATTTTGCTTCTTGATCAGGCTCTCTACAAGCGATTACATAAAACAGCTACACCTGCAACGAATAAATTATCATTTTCTTTCCAAACGTTGTTAGTAGACATATGGCAATACGTACATTCGTTAGAATCTAAAAACGGAGAAGTTTACATGTAGTGCCTACAGCAAGCTTTACAAAAGCCATTGAAGCCACTGAATTTACTGCGTGAGCTAACCTCCTTACGAAAATAATACCCCAAAAGGGAAAGGGAAAATGGCAAGTGAAAGGATACTTATTAAATCTGTTGCCAAAGTTATCTGTCATACCTGGAGCTGGAGTAGTAGGCGCAGTCGTGTTTGGAGGTGATTCCGTGACGGTGACATTGAGGTCGATGCTGAAGTTGGTAGGTGTAGGGGAACCTGAAACGGTGGGAGTTGGAGAGGGGGGTGTCGGGGGCTGAGCAGTAGTGCCAACAGAGGGTGTTGGGTCAGAAATAGTCCCTGATAACAAAGAGATGGTGTTAAAATATTCGACAAAAATAAAATACGCGGACTGATTTTTCGATTCAAAACTGGAATAGAAATAATCAAATTTTAGCATTATGTGTGTATTATATTGTTTGTGCTACAACAAAGCAACTAAAATTTCGCAGTACTGGCTACAAGTAAGTGAACAGACGACACTTATTATAGCCTTTCTTAGGCTACCTCCGCTATTGAAACATTTTATCTATTTGTAATAAGTCTATCTTATAGTAAGTAAGGGGACATTCAGCCATTTACGTTTCTATAATATAAACCTACCATGGGCATTTCTATATATTATTTAAGACTATGATCATAATCTCTTGCATATATGTTCCACTTACCCCCCCCCCCCCCCCCCCCCCCGCCCGTCCTTTTATCTTGGCAATATTATCAATGAACAAGTTAATTCAAGTAAAAAATAAACTAAAATTTTTAACCTTCGAAATTAATGGCCAGTCTTTATCTGTCAGTTAATTTGTTAACGAATGCATACCTGGAGGGAAAACATTGTCCTTGAAGATCGCCGGACCGCCTCTGTTTCCACGTGGACTGTATCGTGCTACTGCAATGAAGCCATACTTGTTGCTTTTAGCAGTTCCAATTCCGAACTGGCGAGAGGTTTTCCAGACTTCCTAGATTTGATGAAAACCGCAGACATAGCTAAATATTCTTTTCAGTTAGTGCCAGTTGTTGAGAAGACGATAAAGCTAGTTTAAAAGAAGTCTAAGGTCACCTTAAATTGTAATATTGTTTCCTTTAGCTTTGAGTTTGGCTGATGCCAAACTTTGCCGTATTTGACCAGGAGAGAAACTTGCATACAAGATGAAATAACATGCCGATAACTTTTTTTGATATTAGGGTCACTGAAACAAACAGGCGGGAAAGGGACAGAAGTATCATAAGCTTTTATCGATTCAGGTTGATTTTGGGAAGTGAATTTCATTTAAAAGTAACTTCCCATTTAAACAACTGGTACTTGCCTGTGTAAAATGCATGACCACTCCTCCGGGTGTCTTGGGTTTTCCCATTCCAAAGTCATAATTTTTGACCTCATCGTACCAACCCTCGATAATCTCCCGGCACTGTACACAATCATCTTTCTTGGGACCTTGACATTTCTCCTTGTAAGGCTTGAAGAAAGCAAGGTTTTCTCCTTGGCTTTTTACTTGCATGCTGTTATAGTCGTGTTCAAACATGTTTCTCTGAGCTAAAGTGCGAGCCCAAGCTCGAGCATCCGCCGCAAGGGTTTCAGACCAGGTGAGGTCTGGAACGCCATGTCGCCTTCTCAATAAGTTGGTTGCCATTAAACAATTTTTGTCAAAGCCGTCAAGGGACGAACCTGTGAGAGATAAAGAAATAGCATAAATGTTTTGATTCAAGGGAAAATAAATTAATTTAGTGCAGCTAAATACTTGAGATACTTGATTCCTTCTAATAAAATAACAGAACAACGCATTATATCAGGCCGGCACTGCTCTGATTGTGTTAATGACAATTTACAGTTTTCTGAAAAGTGGCAACGTTCACAACTGTAACGCTGCTAATTATTGCATTCTATTTCAGTACATCTCAGTAATTGGCCTTCCTTTACCTTTTCACAAAAAACTAATGACAAAATTACTAAAAAGACGCTTTCAAAGACGTTTTGCATACCATACCTAGTGAAAACAGGACTTGAAAGACAATAAATGCAAGCATGGTAGACGTCTGGTGTTGACCCCGAACTTTACTTACTAAGTGATCTTTTATTACTTTCAAAGGGAGTGCACAACCTGAACTACAGAACTGCAAACCAATAAAAAAAGTACTTTACTAAGTTAATATCTGAAAATGCCTTTCAGTTACTATCAGTTCTATATTCTTTTTTGGCAGCAGTCATGTTCATCAAACTTATTCTCACATAAAACAAGGAGGAACGACACAGTAATTAAACCATTTCTGGCAGTACAAGCTAGTACAGTCAGTGCCACTTCTCATGAAAAATTGTGAAGAGCTACTCTTACAACGCCTTGCCATCTGTTCAACTGAACAGAACAGGTACACTGTACTTTACAAAATGATATTTTACTTTTCTTTCCAGAAATAAATCATTTCATGTTTAGAGGATGGAGAGAAAGAGCACAATCCAAAACACGGGGAGAAATAGATCGCAACACTCTCTTGTATGGCAAACGTTTGCTTTAAGGAGCACTGAATCGTGGTTTGTAAGTATTCACAGTGAAAACAAAGGGTTAACCACGAAGTCAAAATTAGGTTTAAAACCACGTTTATGTTTGCAAGATAAACTGTTATATATTGAAAAATAAACTTACCGGTATACTTTTTCTTTGAAATTAGCGGGACATTTTTCCAGATAGAACTCTTCAGTGATGTCAATTTGAAACGTTCGTTTCAACGCATTTCTTTTCTTGAGTCGAATATAGTTTGAAAGTTATTTATAATTAAAAATAAAGGCTTGCCCTGTGTCACAAGATGAATACAGTGTTACTGGTGGGCCAGTGTTTAACTTGTCTTTTTAAGAATTATTTAGCGGTTAGATTTTCATTATCTTTTTCAGGGCAATTTCAACACTTTGTTATTTAAGGAAACTCGACAAACAAAGAGTTCATTTGTTTAGTAGCTCTACTTTGATAAAGGGATTCCATAAAATATATCACGTTATTGAACAGGGGCCGATTCTGTGGCATGAATCTGGCGTTGGAATCCAAATGAAACTCATGGTTTAAGACGATTAAACTGGAAGCACAACAAAGACCAAAAGAAGAGAGCCGGGACCCACAATACATACTGATCTGACAAAAATCAAGGTTATGTCAGGTTTTGTGAAGAATAGAATATTTTTAGCCGAGAAGTTTCGATCATTAAATAAACATACGTTTTTGGTCAAAATTCATAGATCCGAACTGAAAATGCAAATACGGTCTCATTGGTGTGGTAAAAATAAATTTGTCGTCCAATCTTGTTTCTTGCTGTCATTCCCCTAGTTTCTCCTCAATGTCTATATTGCTTCGTCTTTTGTTTATCCTGAAACAGTAGAACGCCGCGGTAACTACTATAACCTCTCCCATTTTCTTTCCCTTAAGCTTCGTAGTGATTTCCAAATTCCCCTAAGCAAGCTTAGAAGTGTTTGCTGTTGTTTTCTCTGAACCATGATGTGATTTACCAGCTATTATTATTCCTTAGGCTTTCTGGTCTTGTCCTACTGGTGATTTGGTAATTTCTCCTCCCCTGTTCCTCAAAGCCATTGGTCTGCCCTAGCCTCGAAGTGATTGCTACAGCTCCCTTGAGTCTCGTGATGATTTTCAGTTTACCCTCCTGTGATTCACATAGCTCTCTTAAGCCTCTTAATGATTCAGCTCTATTGCACTATCCCGGCCTCAGCCTCGTAGTGGTTTACAGTTTCGCCTGAGCCTGGTATTGATTTCCATAAGACTCTCTTAAGCCTCGTAATGATTAACAGCCTCGTAGTGATTTCTATGGCTGCGTCCCTTTGATGTATTCTCGGACCATGGTACATCAAAGCAACCGCGATGAATCCAATCTGGTCATGGATTCATCCGCCCCTGACCCTGACCAGGATTATCGTAGTTATTTTGTAGTTTTCCCTGAGCTTCAATCTATTTTTATCACTTCCCCTGTGGCTATTTTTATGGTTTCTCCGGCATCATGTGGGCTCCTTGTGATTTTCATTGCTTGCCCAGACTCCTAGAGCGATTGAGGTCTACCCTCGTTGTGATTTCCATTTTCCCCCCGAAGTGGTTCCCATCGTTTTCCCTTAGCATACATAAGGTAATAACTTCTTTTGTTTCCCCTCTTCCTCGTAGTGATTCGCACCGTTGCCCGAAACCTCGGCACTTTGTCAATAAAGCTGATGAGCCCTATGGTCCGGTGATGGAAACAGTTATATAGAATTGAAGGGATCTTTTTTAGCAATGAAGAGAAAGCATGTTTAGGGTTTTTTTCTGGTTCACTCGGAATATTTACAAATATGACGCTTTGGACATAGTTTAACTTGCAGTTTAATCGGTTCCTGTCCAGAGAAAGTTGTTATTATTTTTACAAACAACTGCCCTCCCACAAGCTATAGCTTGGGGTCACAATCGGTCAGTATTTATTCGTTTTGTTTCATAGTGTTGTCCACCCACTCCTTTAGCTCCTGCACTTTTGCGTAGACACCATAAGCATTTGGTTGAGCGCATCCAACCCCCCAGCTTACAACCCCGGTCAGATACCAGCGCCCCTCGTATAAACAGCTCAGCGGCCCACCACTGTCTCCTTGACATGCGTCTATTCCTCCTTTGGGAAAGCCTGCGCAGATCATACGGTCTGTTAACTTCTGCGCTCCATACGCTGCCTCGCATGTTTCTTTGCTTACAAGTGGTATCTTGGCCATACGCAGCATTCCCGCTAATTCTCCGCCCTGTTCTAATCTTCCGAAACCAGTTACATAACATTTTGATTGCTCGTCAAACTTCGTGTCGCTGCTTGGTAGACAGACCGGGCGAATGTACACGCTGAAATCTTCAAGTGGTGTCTCCAGTTTTATAAGGGCGATATCATAATCTAAAGTTCGGGGATTGTAATTTGGATGCATTATAATCTTCTTCGTTCTGATCGAGATTTCTTGCTCTTCTTTGTTGGCTTTGTCAAACTCACCCAACACAGCAATCAGCACGGTGTCGCTGTTCGCCTTGAGCATGTCGTAAACACAATGAGACGCCGTAACAACCCATTCTTTGTTTAGAAGGGATCCCCCGCAAAAGATGACGGTGTCTGGAGAACGCTTTAGTCCTGTTTGCCAAGGCCAGGCACCAGGATATGCCACCTCGCCTCCGACAATACGGCTTGGTTTTCTGACCCCACAAGTCAGGGAAGGCTCTGTTGAACCAGGGACTGTCGGAGGAGGTCCAGACGGAGATGTTGAAGAAGGAGGAGGCGAAGACGGACCTAGAGGCAATTCAAACATGAAAAAGTATGACTGAGCTCAAATTCGAATGGAAATTCTTGGCATGGAGGCAATGATATGCTAGGACAACTTTTGACGATAAAGAGGGGCTCTTGGCTTTTCCAAGAAGAATTTTGATTTAGCACCGAATGCATTTAATGAACATAGTATCTGACCTGGCAAACCTGCTGGTGGTGCAGCCTTTGCTCCCATACCTGTCTCTCCTGATCCATTTGTTGCCGGACCCATTCCTTGTGGAAACTCTGCAAAAAATAAATTCTATTTTGGCATCTTACAAAACTAAAAACAGCTGCTAGTGCATTGCTTGTAGAGTGAGCTATGAACCTACAGAGTCAGAATGAGAGTACACGACGTACATAAGCATGGCGTCCATATTCATATAGTTACTGACAAGTAAATGAACTGTTGTTATCTCCGATTGACATGCTCCAAACCCTGCATGATGTATTTTTTGATGGGTCTAATGTCTTTATTCATCTACAAAATGCTTTAAATACTTGGTTTCGGTTACATGTAAACGTTGTAAACGTAAACTGTTCCCCAGTGTTTCCTTTATAGACCGGACACGATAACCACAGTCCACATAGTGCAGAGAAACTGACATTCTTTTGCGACTGAACATTAAAATTTTGGCGTTTGTCTATCTGTTATATCTCCTTCCTCAGTAGGGGAAAGAATCACAGTCATTAATTTTTATATCCTAGGCCTTGCTGGGCACTGTCGTATTCAAACATACCCGAACATCGAAACACTATGCATTTTAAATATCATATAACATAAAAAGAGAAGAGTATAGAATATTCATTTACTTTGCACAACTTTAGTGATCTTTATTATTGTAGTTTCTCCTGCCTTTGGATTTTGACCTGTGCGAAAAAGAAAAAAATAATAGAGAAATAAATATAAATTTAACGTTTTTACAATTACATATTTAGGACTCCAATAACATTTGCGTGCTTTAGGATTTTAGATGGGCTAATATTTATATACTCCATATATACACAGGGCTTTCATGCCTACAATAACAGTTGTCACTAAGACAGTTTTCTTGCGTCTTCTCCGTTTGAAATTTCACATATTAAACTAGTTTATATAAAAAACATAATCTCTGTCTTATTTTTTACCTTCTGCATCCAGTGACGAGTTTACCTTGCCTGAAAATATGAGTTGAAATCAAAGTAAATAACATGGTAAAAAAATGATTTTTCAAATGGTATTAAAATTGATTTGTAAATGAAGCTCTGCATTGAAAAAAAATGTAGCCATCCAATCAAAATTTCATAAGAGAATTTTGCAAACAGCCTTCAGCGCTGTCAGCCCAATATAAGCAATTATTATGGTGTTACCTGTTGAATCCAGTGACGTGTTTCTACCTAAAAATAATTAATAATAATTATCAGAAGCTTATCACTCCTTCTCTAATCATATACTTCTAATGTTTTAGCTTATACTAGTTGCATTTGATACTCAAAATTCAATTTACTTTCAAGAATTGTTTGATTTCTCTCTTAGCTGTTAAATCAGGGGAGTAGGCGCATTGGTGAGAGTGCTCGTCTCCCACCAAAGTGGCCCGGGTTCGATTCCGGCCTGGTGCCATATGTAGGTTGGGTTTGTTTTTGGTTTTCGCCTTGCTCCGACGGTTTTTCAAGGTTTTCTGGTTCTCCTCCCTCCACAAAAACCAGCTCTCCAAATTCAATTCGACCTGGATAGAGGACGGGCATAAAAACCAGCTAAGGCTAATATGCCATCCTCTTGAATAAATCAACTTAACTTTATCAACTTAAATCTAATTAATTTCATTTTGAAGTAATTTTTGGTAATTTTAGATGAACACGCTAGAAACTATAACGACTTTATCTTCAAAGACGGACAGGTTCGCCTTTCAGTTGAAACTGTAGAATGATTATTTCAACGATGACTTACCTGCTGGACTCACGTTCTGAAGAAAAGCCGCAGGTCCTCCTGTACTTCCCATGGGACTATATCGAGCTACCACTATCAAGCCATGTTCCTCGCTGCGCGCACTACCCACACCTAGCTCCGTTGTGGATTTCCATACAATCTAGAATTGAAAGAAAAGGGCAGCTATGTTGGCCACGCAATTATGCACCATGACACTATGAATTTGACCTAATCATTGCTCAATTTCAAACCAATAGACAGTTTGTGAATTTAGTTCCAGTCACATTAAATTCCATAAGAGCGGTACGGGAATCATGAAATGAAACTAGGCTCGCCTTTATTACAGTTTTAGCCATAAGGATATAGTAGTAGGCAGTCGTCGTAGATGATCCATGGTCGCGCATAGGTTGCGAACATTTCCTACGGTGACTGTCTAAACCAATCCTTGATCGACAAGCACGGCCACAGACCCCATATACATGTACACAGTCTCATTATACTCGTGCTGATGCGGCACCTTTGCAGCGGCCTTTCTCTACCCATCTTTTTGCATCGGCTTCGGTATTTAGCCATAGGGAGAATTAAAACGAAAAAAATATTTGGCTCTTTTGCCTGATTGAAGTGACGTATGGGCTGTCCTACAGCAGTTGGAGCTGCCTTCTGAAAGTCGTAGTTTTTCTCTTCGCTGTACCACTTCTTCACTATATCTCCGCAAGTTATACATCCTGGCTTTTTAACGGCCCCCTGGCACTTATCGACGGCATTCGCCATCCAAGCAATATTCTCTCCTTGTCCCTTAGTGATGAGGTCCTGGTAATCGTGCTCCGCTCGGTCCCTGTACGCCAAGCTTTCTGCCCATTTTTGTGCGTCCCTGGCCAAGGACTCTGACCAGCATAACGCCGATGCATTGTGTAGGGCTCTTAACTGGTTGTGGACTCGTACACAGTCTTTGTCGAAGTCATCATAAGCTTTACCTATCACATACAAGCACACTCACTTAATTTTAATTTAAATAGTCGAGATTATCTTTTGTTTGCAACTGAAGTTCAAAGGATGATATTGAAACCTAGTTATCGGTTTCCTAGAGTTATTTTATAGTTGTAATATTGTACAAACATTATACTGGCTAAACCGTCCAAGATATTTTCATAAATTAATACAGTACATAGAGAAAAAAAACACTGGGAAGGGGTAAAAAGGCAAAATGTCCTCACAGACTAACAAACACGATGCCTTCAATTCCGGTACAAGTTAAGCTGATTTCTTTATTAAGTCATTAACCAAATCAACCCTGTTTGTACTCGTCTATCGATATTGCAGCGTCGTTCTTTTTTTACTGAGTAACGTTTTTGTTGTGAGTACCTTCCATATCAGATATCGTGCTTACCTTCAGTGACGAGAGTGATTATGAACAACACGATCTTTAGAGTGCCAAGGTTGATAACGTCCATGCCCTAAAAAATGCCCAAATCAATAAACATTCAAAGTAGATATCCTGAATTCCACACTTGCTTGATAGCGATTCGTTAGTCTCTGTTCCCGCCCTTGGCTAAAACCTGATTGGAATAGATATTAATAATCTTGGCAAGATTTCCTCAAACTAATCATTTTTGAGTCAATTATTTGTTTAAAATTATGAAATTATGCCCCGAATAAAAGGAATAAACATTTTTGTACATTACTGTGAGCAGGTAATCAAGTAAAATGAAACAATTGTTTTTAACTTAAATCGTCAGATTTTTTATAGAAATAAGATTCACTACGAATGCCTTATTCACATACTATAAGTTTCGGCAGAACTGTATGGGTTACGCGATAGTCAATTTATAACGCTAAATGCCTCCCTTTCGGTGCATGCGAAGGTACAAGAAAGAAACATCATATCACCTGGATAAACGATTTGTCCTCTTCTCCTTCCAGTCAAATGGTAAATGTTTGCTATCTTGTTTTGCGAGATTTTGACCTACTTTACAAACAGGTGGCTGTACACTTTAGGCGGGGCTAGGGACAGTTTTTTCACGGAAAAGTGTTATCCCCTTTCCAGTGAAGTCCTTAATGTTTTATTTTCTTTCTAAACGAGCCTCTGACCTTCTTAACTAACAGGTGATTGTATGCTATGGGCGCGATTAGAGACAGTCTTTCTATGGAATTCGTCGATCCTCTTAACACGTTTCCCATTAAAAATTGAAACTCGTAGGAATGGTGAGAACATCGCTGATCTAGTCTGGTTCATTGATTTGAATTTTATTCAAATTACTGAACCTTAGGTGCGAAGCTATTATGATTGATCGATTGGTTCAGTTCCGACATACATGAAGCAGTTGTGGGCCGTTTGGCTCGTGAACAACCTTCATCTTGAGTTCTGCTATACAGAGTATTCAAAATATATCAGTCAGTCAGTCAGTATTTTCACTAAACTGTTTTCGGAGTGTCTTAGAGCAAGGGCACTAAAGTACCGATTCGGCTTGAGACGATAAAAATATTCTGACCGATGGTCTTTGAACTAACCCCTTATCTTAGCCGTACCAAGTCTGGAAATGGACACTTTCGGCGATATGGTGGCCATTTTGAATTCTATTTTAACTCTGGTTAAAGAATTATAGGTGTTGTTGGCGTTGCCTTTATGGTCGAAGAATGAAAACGGGTAAAGAAATATAGAAAAGAAGCACATTTAAACAAACAAAAGCTGTGGGAGATATGACAGACCCAATAAACGGCGAAAACCATTTTAATATAGTCAGATATCGTTTCCAATACACGTAACATGTACTTATTTCCACAGATACTTGATTACTTGTTTTGAAATTTCTTTTTTTGGTTTCTTATCATTATTATAAAGTTTCAATACAGTTATTCATTATCATCAGTTCAGCTCAAGTTGGTTTCTGTCGTTTCGCTCTTCACGATATTGCGAATCCACGGCAAGAAGTCTTTTACGTTCGAATAGACTCCATACGCACCAGGCCTTGCACAGCCGATTCCCCAGCTTACAATGCCCTTCAATAACCACTTGCCATCGCGCATACAAACCAGTGGTCCTCCGCTGTCCCCTTGACATGCATCGATGCCTCCCTTAGCAAAGCCTGCGCAGAACATGCGGGGTGTTATCGTCTTTGCTTGATAAGCTGCTTGGCACGTTTTTTGAGGTACTAGTGGTACATTGGCTTCTTGGAGTGTTGTAGCCACATCCCCACCCTGCTCAGTGACACCAAACCCGGTGACGTAGCAATTTGTTCCAGGTTTAAAGTCGACGCTTTCCTCAGGGAGACAGACAGGTTTCACGATCTTAGACAACTTTACAGGATCTTTCAGTTTAAGAAGCGCAATGTCATAGTCTAGAGTTTCTGGGTCGTACTGACCATGTAGAAACAATTTTGACACATTTGCTATCACTTCATTTTGGTCTTTCTTTTCTTGATCAAACTCTCCAAGCACCACTTCAATATGCGGTATTTTTCCAGGTGCGGAGTATTTTGACATTTCGTATAAACAGTGTGAAGCAGTCGCCACCCACTGGGGATCAATAAGTGAGCCACCACAGAAGATTTTTTCCGCCGCAGATCGTTTCAGACCCGCCTGCCACGGCCATTGGCCTCTTGTTGCTTCAATGCCTCCCACAATGTGGCTAGGTTGCGACTGCCAAGCTGGGGAAGATGTCTTTACTGGATAACCTAAAACACAAATAAAATTAAAGATACAATAACCCTTACCCATACCGGCTCCAGCTTTGGTGAAATAATCTTACCTCTTTTTTACTAATTATTGTTTGTAAACCTAACAAAAGAAATGTACTAACTGCTGAATTTTCCGGCTTAATATTCATATGAAGACCATTTCGTATCCCTACTTTTTGTGCTACCCTACATCCTACCTTTACATGGCGCCTGAACCGGTGGCATTGGTGGCCAAGGGACATGCGGAGGGGTCCCGTTACAGACTGAATCAAAAGAGATGTTGACAAGGATAAATAGAAACACAGTCACTTTGCTAATAAAAGATGGGGCCAAAAACAGAACGAAAACCAGACTCGAACAATACCTCCGAAAATTGTGAGTTTTTCCTGTGTGATCAGGTTAATAGCTTTGTAAGAGCATTGTTGTACTTTACCAGTGCTGTTGGTAATAGTAAGGTTGCTTGGAACAGTACCTTCAAATGTGAATAAAAAGTTAACATTCTTAACAATATTTTATGAATACACGCGACTTTTATATCTGACAATAAACCATGCAAATGAGAAAAAGGTGTAGAAAGCGCCTTTTTTCAAACGTAGAAATCTCAAACGCCTGTAGTGTTAAATTGGCTCGGAGTACTTAATTTCACTGCTTTTTTAATTGGATTTAATTTTATATTAGATTAACGGCATGCTAATTGAAGTAGAAATTACCTGAAGCAATGTGAGAGAGAAGGACCACAAAAGACAGGATAAAGTACGGAAACATTTTTCCACTAAAATGCCAGTTCTTCTTTTCTTATTTGATGTCAAGGGCGTGCCCTACTTCATAAAACGACAACTCTTCGCAGGTTGTTCCACGACGCAATTTCAACGCTAAACGTAATGCTGTCACGCATCAATAAAAAAACTAAGACCGCAGAGTACTGACTATTTACAGCAAAAAGCGTTATTTGTCGAAATTTATGAACTCTTTATTTATTTCGGGAAAATATGTATGTAGTATGATTAAGAATAATAGTTTTATGGTACAGAATGCTACGGCGCCTGCAGAAAAGTGAAAAATTATATAAAAATACCACGTCATGAAAATTTGATTATGTAATCAACTGCCATTTCCTTAGGCTTCATGTGAAACTACTTGTATGAATGTAGTAAATAATTATAGAAATGTTTGAATACTGATCATTTTTTTTTTTACAATATTGATTTACGTTTGTACAACTTGGTACGTTGAGGCGCAAGTTCGATTTAAATTCTATTCGAAGCTGTAGAAGCAATTTTCAGCTGCAATCTGTTTTAAATCATTTTTCTGAAAGTCCAGTAATTCCGTCTATCCATTTCATGACTGATTTTACGTTTGCATACACTCCATAGCTGCCAGGTACCGCGCACCCACGTCCCCAGCTCACCAATCCTTTTAAGTACCAGCTGGGGCCATCCTTACAGACCAGCGGCCCTCCTCCATCTCCCTGACAAGCATCAGCTCCTCCTTCCTCAAAACCTGCACAAAACATTCTTGGTGTAATCTTGCGGTCTTCATAAACCTTCTCACAGGCATCTTTGCTTGCAATCGGCACTTGAACGATCATCAGCTTTGCAAATGAATTACTTCCTGGTTCCGGTGCTCCGTAACCAGAAACAAAGCAGACGGTTCCTGATTCAAAGTCCATATCTTCCTCAAGTAGCTTCACCGGACGAATGTACATCAGTGGACTTTGTTCTACAGGATCGGCTAGCTGCAGCATTGCATAATCATAGTCTTGGGTGTTGGGATCGTATAGCTTATGAACAAATACTTCACTTGCGTTAGTTAGCACTCCATCTTTGTTCTGAAGATCTTTCTCGCCAATGATGACCTCAATCACTGGTGTAGGCTTGAGGTTCCTCATATAGTAAACACAATGTGCAGCAGTAAGTACCCAGGCGCGGCCGATTAGCACACCGCAACAAAACAGGTTTGTTTCATTCGGTCGTCTGAGTCCAGCCTGCCACGTCCAGCTTTCGGGGGTTCCTTGACTGACGGCCTCCATCAAGGCTGACTCTTGCATGTACAGTAACTGATCTATGCGTCTGCCTGAGGAGTTAGAAGAGCCCAGTATTTTAGTAAGTTAATAAAGCTCAATATCCTGGTAACTTGCAAAATTACCTTCAATTTAAAGGAAACCTGAAAACTACTACTTAGATAGAAGAACATTGAAGGAATATTAATAAACTATAAAGGAACAGGGATAGTTAAGGAACTAAGAACTTGAAAAACTTAGGCTAGACTTTTCAAGATGGGTAAGCTGGGGCGTAGCTCCTTTAACTAATTCGAAAGGCTGTCTCGGAACTTTAAAATCTTATGCATGGATAACAATAAATATTATTAGATGCCTGAAAATAAGAAAATGAAAAGATGTAGATCAGAAGAAATATGTTAGCGCGCATGTTCCTGCAAAAAGGATCATAAAAACGATATGGTTTGTATCGTTTCCTAAGAACTACCGGGATTAAATTAAAAGCTCAAAAATATTTATCGCTTTCACTCACGAATAAAAATGTTAACGAGGAAAACTCAAATACATTTTACCTGTTGGAAATAGCTGTAACAAAATGCGAGCATAATACGATAACTAGGTTTAGACTATGATAAACATCTACCTGATCTTACTGAAGTGATGAATGACCAGAAAACAAGAATAATATGATACATTTTCAGAGAATACGAGAAATTCCAAGCAACAATATTTGTTCATGGCCAAGGGAAAAAACTGCAGGTGATATATCGAGGCTATTCGCTTGTAGCGGGTGTAAAAAGACGCCCATGAATTCATTTATTGTGAATTTGACGTATTCAGTAAAGGGAAACTCGCCTTTTTTTTCAGCGGATTGTTAAAGAAGAATTTCGTTTATTCACACAGCAGCTGTGGAACATTCGCGGCAAAATGCTTCTGGGATTGTAAAACACTTATCTAACAGCGTTGATCTTAATTCTTAAATTCCTACCTTCCTTTATAGTCTTGTAGCCATGAAGAATGCAACCAATCAGAGTGCATGTCCTCGTGTCACTACCCAAAATCAATAATGATTATCGACTTTCTTGGCACAAAGTTGTTTGACAATGTATCGATAGTGTAATGAGAATTTAGGAGAAGATCATTTCTAGGATTGAACAAAGGATTAAATGTCTCAGTTTACCCTTTCCAGGCGTTTCAGCCATGTTAATGGCGGGTGGCTTTATTTTTTCAGTTGAAAGTACCACCACGGTCAAGCTCTAATGAATCGTTAATTGTTTAAACATGGCGGCCAACTTGTAGACTAAATTTGTAACAAGGATAAAGAAAATTCGCCATCCTTCAGGTAAATATACGTCTTAACATTGTACGATTTAATAGATTTCATCCCTGTTCATTAACCGATGGACGGTTTAAATTAATGACTGCCTGCAGTTGTGTAAACAATTTGTTAAATAAGCCACAAGCCCATCCATCTTTCTGTGGCGAAATTCAGGTTTTATTTTAGATTCGCGAAAAATGTAAACAGTTACTCTATTTATTAATATGGAAAATAATTATTTTAATAGGGTAATACGATAAAATGTGTTCCTCGAGTGACATTTCTGATCAAATTTTCGAGAAATTATCGCAAAATTGGAATGGAAGTCTGAAGACACAACTAAAACCCGACTAATTGTTTAGACAAATATTGACCATAACACGACAGATCCAGTTGGTTTGTAATGTACCGATTTCTTTTAATTTAGATGAAGATGTGAAGGAAAATTAGTAACTGCATTGATGGCACTCGACTTCTTCCATCTACCTTTTGTTTGTTGTCTGGTACTCCACGCAGGTGAGGGCAGCTTTAAAATGCCATAATCAAATCAGTGCAGCTACTCGCCTTGTTTAGATATATCATTATGGACTACATATTGTTTGCTCAACGTCTTAGTGGAATAGGCAAAAATCATTAATTAAATCTGAAGTACTAACAGAACTCGTGTTTCCATGGTTAGTGCGTCGTCAAGTATAGCTTTAAACAGGATGAGCTTCTTTGACGAAATAGGAGTATAGCTATAGGAGTATTCTTTGCTTTAATAACAGAATTTGCACGATAGCGCCATTTGACTATAACTATCAGAATTCATTTCGTTTTCTCTTTTTTATTTCAATTTTGAATTCTCAGTGGAGTTAAATAAAAATTGCTCTAATAAACATAAGAAACAGAAAAAAGTAAGGGGTTCTGGTAGTTGTAGTCAATTGACGCCATCATGCAAATCGCCTATTAAATGATACTCCAGCTAGTAGTGGTGGCTACTAGAATTTGTTATGTTTAACTAGCTAATGTGCCCTTTACACCATAAGATCCCAAACTAAGTTGACCTGCTTCTGTCCTAATTCGTTCTTGTTAATCTGCACCTCTTTTGTTTTTAGGGCTAGGGGCATTGTTTGTGTTGTTAATTGGCTATTGTTTTGTTTGGCCAATTACAAACAACCTTGAAAACGATGTAGGTCGCCCCAACAAACCGCCATGTAAAGGCTCCTGTTTCAGTTTTTTCATATATAATTATTTGTGGTTAGATTCATGTGCGAGGAACAGCCAATAGCGGCAACATACTGTTCTCTCACGATCCACCTCAAAGTCTCAATCTTTTCTCGTAATTAACTCGTCTAGTCGATTTGTTTCTATAACACCCGATTTTCATTTCCAACCACAGCAAATGCGTTACATATTTTCCCATCAGGCAGCGCTTATGATTTGTTTGACCGGGACTGTGTAACCGAGCATAACAGATTGAGAAGGCTGCATGGTTCCCAGCCCCTATCGTGGTCCGAGTCACTCGCAGAAGACGCGCAGAAATGGGCGGAGTATCTTGCAATAAACGACAGAATCGAACACGATAGAGACACTTTAGCCGAAAAGGATGAGGGAGAAAACATAGCCTGGTTCGTACCACCTCAGCCAAAATGTCAAGGGGCTTGGAAACCAAACTGTGTTACTTGCGGGGAGGTGGTACAAAACTGGTATGACGAGTCAGAAAATTATAATTACCAAACTGGGGCCGCAAAAAAACCTGACTTGCCAGTGAAGCACTTTGCACAGGTTTGATCAGTTTTATTGTTATTGCTCGTCTTAAGAAGTCATTATCCGTTCGGAAGCTTCTCCTGTTAAAATGCAATCCATGATGTTTTTACCATGAAACTTTCAATAAGGCATTGGGGTTTGTCTTTGCTGTTATGGGGACTGGTACACCAGCGCCGGGTTGTTCAAAAGGGGGATAACGCTATCCACCGGATAAATCACTATCCAGCGGATAGCGTGGTTTGTTTTGTTAACATTTATCCACTGGATAGCAATTTATCCGGTGGATAGCGTTATCCAGCCTTTGAACGACCGGAGTCAGGGTTTGAGGAGCGCATTCGCCCGTAGCTGAAGATAAGTGAAGGATCTCGACTTTTAACCTGACGGGCAGTTTAGAAACTCATGTGCAAAATTCTGCAGTAAGAGACTTTACAAGAACTACTAAATACAAATTCTTAGATTATTACAGTATTGGGGAAAAGTAATGGGGCGAAGCTTTTCAAATTTCGTGCACTGTTTTCTGCTCAGATGATCATAACACCTTACTGAAGTGTTGAAGAAATATTGGCCTGTGGCTTGTTAATAGAACCTCAAAAGCGCACCTCTGCTCACACCGTGATTAGATGTACTACAATGCGGTTTCCGCGAACGCTCGTAAGTCGTTTCTGTAATTTTTCAACGCTAAAAAGAGATATTTGTTGTCTTAAGGTCGTGTGGAATGGCTCCATGGAGATTGGTGTTGGCAGCGCAATCTCCAAGACTTATGGTTTTATTTCTGTGGCACGGTATTCTCCCAAGGGAGGAGAAGGTGGACCGCAAGCTTTCAGGAAAAATGTTTTCGCTAAAGGTATTATCACGTGTTGTTGTATTTGTCAACCCATTAGTTTGGGTCACACAATAATTTTCAGATATGATCCCAGGGAAGGAAAATCTGCATATTCATTGATTCAGTTACTTAATTCAAGCTCAATGTATTACCCTTCTCTAAAGCGGACTTTCAGAGGGATGGCGCTGGTCCCGTAGGAGAGTCGACTGCACCGGCATAGCGTTATGACAAGAAGAGTGATGTAGAAAGACTAACGATTCTCAATTTTTACGTACATCACGAAGAAGAGCACACTCTTTAATCATTGGTAGCGATGTCAAATAGATCTTGCAGCTTAGCGCCCCTGTCTAATCCCTAAATACTGTTAAAGTTTGTGTCTGTATCATTTAAACAGGCACAGTGCATATCCCTACCGTACGAATAGGAGATACCACTTCGATTTTTCCCTCTGATCCGACCACATCAGGTACGCAGCTTATCGACAAAGATCCTTATTCTGAATCCTTTTTTCTTTACATAATTTCTAACTTATCATTAAACAGGCACTCATAGTTATTTCTTCATTTCTAGCTTTCTAATTTGCTCAAATCCACATTTTATCGCCATCTTAATTCCTTTTAATGTAAAATGGAACTGCAGGCTGTTTTAAATCACTTACAAAATCAATTTAATAAGAAATGCAGGAGAAAACAATTTTAAATATAGTGTTGATATCAGGGCAAAATACCGATCGCAAATTAAATGATTGGACAATCTTGCCTTTTTAAGATTGATCCAAATGCCTTTAAGAAAGGCAATTACCATGCGTAATTTTTTTTTTGTCCGATGAAGACGAGGGAAACCCAGCTGCCATAAGCAAAGGTTCTTCTACGGATACAGATGAAGGTACGATAATGAGTTCACAACAATCGGTATTTGCATTTTTGGGATTGATTATGAAAAAAAAACTGGCTATCATTTTTTTTTTGCTGATTAAAAAAGGCGAAATTTTCGTAACTTCCTAGCTCAAAGGGTGTGTCTCAAATACATTAGCTCGTCAAATCCACATGCATTTTGTCATAAAGTAATTAGAGTAATGTTCTCTTTTTCATACAATCATAACTTTTCGGTCTACATAGTGTTAGGCTTTCACAAAGCGAAACGTAACGATAAAGCATGTTAGAGTTATCCAATCAACATTTTTGGGTAAATGAATCAAGGGTTCATATTTGATGTAAGCTTTTTACAAAAAAGTATGCATATGTGATTAATTGGCCTGCGGACAGGCTCACGTTTGGGGAGCATACGTGGGTAGAGGCCTGTCAACAGCATACCCCTTTCCGCGTGTGGCTCGAGGGTGAGGCTGGCCGTAGCTTAGTGTATGGTTGAAAATACCATCTGCCAAAATTGGCTAGACGCTCGACATTTCGCGAAAGCATTTTCAAGCATTTACAAGATACGGAAATTGAAGATAAATCGAGTAATTTGTTTATACACGAGTATGAAACCGTTTAGCAGGGATCGAGCAATTGGTCGGATTGACCAATAGATCGAGTAATCAGTAGTTTTGGGAGCAAATCTGTAGAGTTTTAGAAGAAATGGTACTCCTTGCAGTGGTCAACAGGCTTTAAATGCTAAACCTCTAGATCAAGGGTTCCAAAAGGTTTATTTTTTACTATAGGTTCCTTTAACTTAAGACATGCACGCAGTGATTCGCACTAACACATTGGTTGTGCTGACAATAATTTTCAGAAATGACCAACCAAGAGTTGGAACAACAGCCTATGGAAGATATCACATGTGGAATAGTCAAAAGAAGAGGTCCTACAGGTAACGAACCTGTTAAACCTGGAGAATTTCCTTGGCAAGTGGGCTTCAGATATCAGAACCGATTAGGCAAGTCAAACGTGTTTTGTCGCGGCTCCTTATTGGACAGGGAGTGGATTTTGACGGCTGCACATTGCTTTGTACTTCGGGTTAATCCGAAATTTAAGTTAAAAGTCGTCCTGGGTGAATTTGATAACCAAAACAAAGATGGCCAGGAGGTTGTCGCCGAAGCTGCTGAAGTGATTAGACATCCCCTTCACAGAAAGAATACCAAGGATTACAACATTGCCCTTGTAAAGTTAAAGACACCGCTTAAGGAATACAATGACTTCATGAGGCCGATATGTTTGCCGGATGAAACTGTTTCTTTTTCAGGGGGAGAAATTTGCACTGTTACCGGTTCCGGCCTTGGTTATACGGCGGAAAACCTCGACAAGACACTTCGTGGAATCGATGTTCCTATATTGTCTTCCGAGGAGTGTAGAAGAAACGTTCATTGGTTAACCGATAGAATGTTATGTTCAGGGTATACTGAGAGAATTCTTGACACTTGTAAAGGCGATAGCGGTGGACCCCTTGCTTGTTATAATAAAGGGAAATTTTACTTGGGGGGAATAGTCAGTCACGGTAAAAGATGTTCAAGGGTTCGATCGCCAAATATTTACACAAACGTGAAATATCTTAAACCGTGGATTGTTCATGTAACTAAAATCTACTAACTATATTAATTTTCGTTAAAAACTGTGTTGTCAATTCTACTGAAATATAACGGTTTCGTCTCTTCGTAGTCGTTGTAGCTTATTTTGTTTTATACGCTGATACGTCTTGCGCTTAAAAAAAAAAACGCTCCCTGTACGATGTACAATTGCAAGCGTTATCATGCAAGCATTAAAAATCGTGCTAGCGTCGAAGTCTACAGTGCTCTCAGACTACACAAGAACCCATCCTTCTGATAATTTCGTCTACATTCGTGTGGCTCAGCTTAAAGCACGGTCAGACATCCATGGGAACCCTTTTATATCCGACCAGTAAAGTTTGTTGCAGTTTTTGGAGCCAATGGTGGTCGTGATTAACCGACCCGAAAGTTAGAAATATTAATCTGTTTAATTGAGAATGGCCCTAGATTCAGCTATCATTGCATTTAAGAACACTGTGGGCGAAGACCTCACCAAACCCATCACTATGCTACTTATCCTACTTTATCTCAAAAAAATGAATGAAGAAGTGCTCTCAAGTCAAATACTCGGAAAAAGATTTTCCGCCGGAGTTCACCAACGGGAGTCGAACCCATGACCTTCCAGAATACCGGTTGGAACGCTCTAACCACTGAGCTCAGTATAGGGGACTCGTGGTGACCGAAGTCATATACTGGGTTCTTATGTGTGACACAAGTATTTGACTTGAGAGCACTTTTTCATTCATTTTCACTTTATCTCGTGATTATAAAAAAAAAATAAAACAGATCTTTCAGTTTTCCATAGCATACAATCTTTCGTATATATATATATATTCTAAAACGTCCAGCACTCTCAGCTGAGGCAAATATAGATACATATAGTTTAATAACCATTTTCATCTTTATTTTTAGATTTACACGTCTTGTTCATTGGCTACTTACTTAATCTTTGCCAGGTTCCATTTCATGTTTTTGAATTCGTCAGCCGGTACTTAAGCCTGGCCTTCTTATGCAGTTTAATTTCTCACTTAAAATTTATGATCATTGCACCTGTTGAAAACGAATTTCAGAGAATTCTTGAAAGGAGTGGTCGTATCACAGGAGAGGAGGAGAAAAATGAAAAGTATTCTTGTAGTTGCAACACCCATCTTTTACAGCTTGCCTTCTATTTTCGGCCACTGTGAATAAATGAGATCAAAAACTTATTATTGCCCACCATAGCTATAAGATTTCAGAAAAAAAACGTTTTACATATTTAAACTTATTTTCAGAAGTGGTATTGTTTTTTTACTAATAATCTATCACTGAAATGGTTCTGAGCCTTCATCCAACACCTTATTTCATGGCTACCTCGCGCCTTGCAGGTAGTTTAGGGTTTTATGAGCGACCAAAAAGACTGCTTCCTTTAACACTCATAAGAGATGGACATGGAATCTTGAAACCTGATTCCTATCGATACCGCACAATGAACGGTTTCAAAGGTTCATTAATAGAAGTGTCGAAAAACCTCGACAAGTTAAAACTATTTTTTACATTTTGAAGGACGACCCTGGCATTGCCAGAAAACAGCTTTTTCATTTCCGCCGGTGCGTCGTTACATACACCAAAATTCCAATGGCGAAGTTTCTAAAACGGGCTTTCAATTTCGTATTTAGGGTAGCCATTTATGAGAGGTTCAACTTTCAGAACAACGACAGAAGTTTTGAGTCTTGACGTGCTTCGATAAAAACTTGCTTCATTGTGAATCGATGCAATGTTAAATTTAAATTTGATGGCTTAACTTAACTTTATTTCAACTGAAAGAGACAGGAATAAAAGTAGCGTCCTCAGTATATATTGATTAGCCATGCGATTTTTTAATTGTTTATACACGATTTCTTTTGAGTGAATTCCACGATTAAATATACTGTTTTTGTTTCTCGACGGTGTTGGGAGACCATTAGATCAAGATAAGTTTGACATAGAGAGAGGTAGAGCTACACTTTATGACCTAATGCTTGTGACTCTGGGACTGATAGTAAAGAAAGAAGTTTCAATCATTCTTCCTAGAACGTGATAGCACGTTTCTTCCGGCATTTAAGTTTGTTTGCAAAGGAGGAGATTATATGCTTGTGGCTGAAACACCCCAGGAAGGAGAGGAGGAGACTGAAAACACAACTGAATTCAGTGGTCAGACTAATCGCTAGCCATCTTAGCTTGTAAATATCTCTATAATCTGTGAAAGAGGTTCGCAGAAGTAGCAAGTAGTGTTTACTGGAAAAAGTTTTTATTCATTTTTATTACTTTTGTTTTTTATTGTTTTTGTGACTTTTACTGTTTTTAATTATCGATAGAGATGGGGCGTGCCTCAAGCTGAAAGGTGTATAATCTCTCTATGTAAAACCAGCCAGAGTGACAACTACAGAACTGAATAATGGATGATAGTATTTTCTCATCTATACAAGATCAGACTTAAGGCTTGAGTTTACTGATTAACAAATTTGAAGAAGAAAGAAACCTAGTTGCACTGACAACTGAAGTGATTGACACTGAAAATGAATACATCGTTTGGTGTTTTCATACTATATGCTTGTCTACTTTGTGCAGGTGAGGTTAAACAGAAGAGGGAAGGGTTTGTTCATCATGAAAGAGATTTAGTTATTGAAGTTATTTCATCTTTATCACGTTCAGTGTAATGTTGCTAAGTTCTTTATATCCATATTTGCGCATAACGGAAGCTAGCCAGTTAAGTCTAAAAAACTAGGATGTTTTTGGTTTTGGGAAGAGCAAGACGTGAGTCATTTGTTTTAAAAGATCTTGAAAACAACCCTTTTATGTTCTTGAAGGAGTTACCGCATACGACGAGTTTCACAAAGCATGTGTAGTGGCCCACAACAAACTGAGAAAGCTTCACGGGGCCCAGTCCGTTGCATGGTCGGAAGAGCTTGGTGACGGGGCACAAAAGTGGTGTGAAGAACTAGCATTAAAAGACGTCCTCGCACACGACAACAAGACCATGGACACAAAAAACCAGGGAGAAAATCTTGCGGCCATTGCAGTGGCTGATCCCAAAAGTGGAGGTGCTACTCCCGAACAGTGCACCTTGGTTGTTCAAAAGTGGTACATGGAGGAAACGAATTACAACTACCAGACAGGACAGCCTAAAGTCCCTGGAATGCCAATCAAACATTTTGCGCAGGTGCAGTACTCCTCCATTACCGACATACTTTTGTCTGAATGGTACAGGTCCAGACTGAAATATTGACAGTCAAAGGACTGACTTGGACCTACTATTAAACTAAATACCTGTCTAATAGCAACACTGAACAAATTTAACAATCGCGTCGCCTATTAATTAAAGAAACACTCTGTATCCAAGTCATAGTTCCATTTATGATGGTTTTGAGAATTCCTGTTACCTTTCGTATCGTATCGGAACACTTAAGCGTTGTATGATGGTCATTATAGCACTGACCGCAACACTTTTAATTTTTAACTATTAATGTAATAATGAAAGTTCCAGTTTGTTCCCGAAATGCTGTATTTTCTCATAAAAGGTTGTCTGGAACAGTACATTTGAAATTGGAGCTGGGACTGCTCGTTCCTCGGTTCATGGTGACATCATTTGCGTTCGTTACAGTCCCCGGGGAGCTGAGGGTGGCCCTAGCGACTTTAAGAAAAACATACTTCCTAAAGCAGGTATGTTAGAGGCTGTAGAGATTCTAAAAGGTAAACATCGAGGTGATCAACTGGCCCAAATGTACTTACTGAACAGCTTGTCTCTTCGCGTCACGCAGAATTTTATTCCAGAAACGTAGCAGGTAAACATAAAAAAATTAAAATAATGGCAAAGTTTCAGGTGCAGTGGGGCGTCCTTAAGGAACATTTTACGTTAGTGATTGAATGTGTCGGCTCTACAGAACAGCCTAAACCAAAAATCAGCAAAATCCTGTGTATACGGGATCGCCACGCGGAAACTATTTATAACAGGCTCTAAACAGTTGTTAGACTTAACGGATCTTTCACAGTGTTTAATTTTCTTGACTTCAGTGTGTACAGCTTTTCAATACGAATCGGTGTAGGCGGTGAAGGTATAACTCTAGCCGAAGAAATGATCGGGATGTACGGGAGCGTGCCCCACCTGGGAGATTCTTAAAATTTGGACCTCTTAATACATGTTTGCATTCAAGTAGCAGATGTAGGTCTTGATGCAGTGGTATTTCCAGATGCAACAGCAACTTCAGGAGTGTCTGATGTTGACGCTTCTCACAACCATATCAATGAATTAAGCCCGATAAAATAAAATATTTATTTTACACCCTGGGTGGACTGTAATTTGTGGCCTCATTTGTGGACACAGAAACCAGAGAATAAAGCGACGGATAGGTACATAGGTATGCCATGATAATGACTGTTTAAAATACTTTTTTTTTCAGGCCCAGTGCTAAGTAACTTCACTCAGAAAGGTAAAAAAAAACGTACCTTCCTTAAGGCAGCTATATTTGGCTTTGCTCAGAATATAACAATTTAATTTTTTTTAAAATTTTTTTTTACTCGTATTTTACCTAAGCAATATAGTACTTTTTCTGTCTTTATATAGCCTCATCTAAGCACTCGGAGGGTTGGGATCGTTATGCAAACCCAAGACGTAGTCAAGGGTTTGTATAACTTTCAAGAATTCTCCCAGCCACCAAGCCCAGCACCAGTTTAGAAGAGGCTATGTAAACACGGTAAAAGTACTCTATTTCGTTTATAAAATAATTCTCAAAATATGCGCGAATCTAAAACGTTACAACCGTGTTTACGGACTCTCATCTAAACACATCTAGTATCGACCAATCAGGGCGAGCGTAGTAACTCAGCTATTTTATAAATTGTTCTATTTACTTTGATTTTTAATTTAGAAATATAAGTTAATTGCACAATTTATAAAATAAATGATCAAAATGTTTCGCTGAATAGTTGTTTTCGCTTTGTATAGCGCTTACTTCTTTTAGTTTAATCAGTCAATTCATGATCAGAACTCCCATTACCGCTGAAGTAAGCGGGGATCTAATTTAGTGCTTTATTATTATTTATTTTATTCATTATCTAAATAGAAATAATTACGAAATGTCTACTGTTGCTTTTTTGAGGGCAAAAATCATCTTTTATCATATATATTTGGTAGAAATTGCGAGCGATTTAAGAGTCGGCATTTGAAGATCAAAGAAGTCAGTATTCACTCCATTTCTAATGCCTTAACGTATACATTAATTTTAACTCCGCTGCAGATCTCAATTTAAAGAATGCCCAAGGATTCAAGTGTAAATATGGTGATCCGCAGGGATGCAGCCAGGAAGGGGGCAACTATGGCGGAAGCATAAGCTGCGGCGTTGGCAGGAAGTCTCGCATTGTTGGTGGAAAGCAAGCAAAGCCATCAGAGTTTCCCTGGCAGGTGGGCTTCAGATGGGAGACTGAAAACAGTAGAACTAACATCTTTTGTGGCGGATCCCTTATTGATAAAACATTGGTGGTGTCAGCCGCTCATTGCTTCCAAAACATAAATCGGCCAATACATGAACTCAAGATTGTGCTTGGAGAATTTGACGTCAATAACGAAGAAGGAAATGAAGTGGTAATTGCTGCGAGAAAGGTAGAGAAAGAAGGTTGAGCTTGCGTTATACACCTTATGATGCGACTTGGTGGCCTGATGGATCGATATGCTAGAGTTCGGATCTGTCAGAGCAAAAAGTGTTCTCCCAAACCGTTGCCGACATTTCGTTTTACTTTCTCTTCGGATGATAAAGGAAATAGTGCAGCCAAACTAAACTAAATTTCTCGTAAAGTATGAATCAACGTGTTTAAAACAGACAAATTTCGGCAAATGCAAGGCAAACATCGCTGAAATTTCGCACGCGCGAAATGATACCTGACTACCTTACATAGGCACAACACGAATCCAAGCCTTACGCCAGAATCAAAACGCACATCGCCATCAAATCTACTTTCAGGGCTAACCTTTTGTCATTCGCATAATTAAGTATCCAACGAGGATGGAAGACAATTTCAGGCACGTTGGTATATATCAGTTGCATTGCAACGGAAAAATGTAACCGGGAAATGGGTTATTGACGGTCATTTCGGTCATTTCGTTTTTAAACATGGAAAACATCATTTTTAAAGTTATAGTGGTGGAACGGTTTCACGTTATCACTTCTTCCCTCCGTCACTTTCTGCTAGACATTTGGCATTTGGAACCCCAAGGGGGGAGGGGAACCTCCATATGAGAGGGTCAGGGATGCTCGTCGGAAAATTTGAATTGAACTTCTAAAAGAGTGATTATGTTCCGTTATAGGTCTAGAATTCAAACTAAAACTTCCAAGGAAGCTTCATTCAGTCTTAAACAACTCCACCTCCCTAACTGCTTGCTTTTAAATTGGCCATTATCCATCAGAAAAATTACTAAAAAATTTATCAAGCAACACTACCATTACACGAGAGACCATGACTTATCATCGTCTCAAATAGGTATTGCAAACTACGTGCTAGAATATACACCCCCTTCCCTTCAGCACCAAACTTGACTAGGTCACCTTTATTGAGTGGCCACCGTAATTAAGCGGTTCTGAAGTCATTTTGAGTAACATAGTGCAAACAAAGTCCCTGTCAACCGGTCACCTCTTTAACTTTGAGTGACCGCGGCCACCTTTTAATGGCCCAGACGAGGGTTTCCCTAAAGGTTTTTACCTGTAGTAAACGGCCAACCAAAATTTTATTAAGGAAAAGTTGGTAACCGGAAAGGAGTCCGAATAGAAAGGGACGCCTGAGAAAAGCATTCAAACGCACCTTTTGCCTTGACGTGATTCCATGCTAACTAGGCCATGAACCCGAAGCTAAAAAGTATTCAAAGAAAGCAAACCCCGATTAGGCGGCCAATGCCCATTTCCCCGAGGCTAGCCGCTTAATAGGATTCAACTGTATTTAGCTAGCCCCGTTAATGGACTATGTTAACAAGGCAACTGCAAGTTAAATGTAAGTTGCTGGTCTCCAGTGGAATCAAGTAGATATAAAGATGCTTTTCAAGTCTGGGGATATAACAGTAGTTCTAGCAGTAATCATCCAATTGAAAGGTTCTCTTTCTGAATGAAAAACCTTAGACACGGGTTGAATTCGTTGCCGAGTGATTGACTGATTATTTGATTGCTACAGGTAACCAACAGCCCTCGATATGATCCGGAGTCAATGGATAACGACATAGCGGTTGTGCAGCTAGACAGTGAAGTGTCTTTCAATGATAACATGAAACCAGTCTGTCTGCCTCCAAAAGAAATGAAATTTCGATCTAACACTATGTGTACTGTAACTGGATTTGGAGCGATCAGAGAGGGTGGACCACAGGCCACGACATTGATGAAAGCAGATGTTCCCTTAGTTGGCAACCGGAAGTGTTCAAAGTTTTATAATTCGCGCATTTCAAACCTCAAGATATGTGCTGGATACGATAGAGGAAGCATCGATTCTTGTCAAGGGGACAGTGGAGGCCCTTTGGTGTGCCCAAAAAATGGGAAGGCTTACCTGGCAGGAGTGGTAAGCTACGGTATTGGATGCGCCAGACCAAAGTTACCGGGAGTGTACGCTAACGTGAGAAATTTGTTGGACTTTATCGAGGATGTAAAGAGTAGTATAGTATAGTATAAGAACCGCGTCCCGTACTGGCCTCGTAGTTCAGTCGGTATAGCACCGGAAGATCTAATCCAGAGGCCGTGGACCAAGTTTCCTTCAATTAAAAGGGTAAGAATCCAGGGGGATTTGGTGTATCGGCAGTATTCCAGCACCCAAACATTTATGACAAAAAAAATTATTTCAGTTTATAATGGGTAGTGCCTATTAAAGAGGTAGCTTGTTACACTCATGAGCAGAATTAAACAGTACTTTCTCTTTTGTGTCCGTACGGGTATGGGTATTCAAAAAAGGGACTACTATACCAGCGTGCTTTAGTTATACGCTAAAAATAGATTTGCTATAGGATTTAGTGATCGATAGTGACCAGACTTCCAGTCGATTCTATCCTTTGGTAGTTGTCGACGTCAGGTGTTCAGTAGTGCCACTGTCTCTAGTCCTTTTTAGGACTACCCACAACCAGCGATTACATTAGGCGGTCCACTGTTACTCCTATGCTCGAGCTATGTGCTAAGAATTAAATATTATTGTAAATCAGAAGTGGAATAAACCTGAAATATAAACCCAAAAGAGTTCCCAAAGGTCAAAGCTAGATGATTATTGTTCCGCATGGTGCTGTATCGCAAACAACTGGCCACGTATTTACAAAACTACTTTGCCATCACAACAGAATCAAACACCATGTCATTTGATAACTGAGTTATACACAAAGGGGTCAGCTAAACTGAGACTTTAACAACCGCCCTTAAGGTAAACCTTGGTTTACCCGTTGTTGAATTTTACTACAAGGAGGGTTCAAATTTAAGGTTAAGAGGTTGAATCGCATATAAATCCAGTAAGAAGATGAAACTAGGGCGAATAAGGAAGCAGAAATAACAACCGGTAACGGCTCTTAAAGCTGTGTGGCAATGCCTGGCAATCTTGTGAGGAAATGACTCGTTCTCTATGCAATGTTACTGCAGTGCCTCATGGTAGCTTTTTTCAACATAACAAGCTCTCAAACATTGAAAGCTTCAGGTGAAACAAGTCGATGCATACTACGGTGAAGAGAAGGCAGTATCATGATGCACTTCAGACGCGAATCATAAAAAAAAGAACAAAAAATGATAAAAAATGAAAACAGACCACATTAATTATAGAGCGTTCTGGTAACAAAGTGCCGCGTTCCTTCGGCTGGAAAAAACTGTAGTATTGTCATAATAGTAAACAGATGCATGAAGTAAATATCTTATTCCTGTGTAGTGAGGTTTCTAAGCTATGCCTTCCTTCTTCGTCCTAAAGTAATGCTGTCTTGCTTACGCTATGTTTACTGGGCAAAGCATATCCGCTTCATTTAACTGTTAAAATAGTGGTGAGTAATGGTTTATAGTGTTTCTGCAAAGGAACTATATAAATTGTTATTTTGAAAGCAAATTATTATATGATATACGGTGTGTTATATATTTACAGACAGCAGACTACAGACTACATTTGTTTTGTCAGCTGTCAATTAATCATAACTGTACGTACGGATTGTCATTTTTTTTCAATCGATTGGTTAACAAGTTAACATGGGTTAACAGACAAAACCGAGCTGTCCTTTCGAAACGGCAACTGAAGATTATAAAATTTCTTCGCAGCCAATAAAGAAAAAGGCAATGCTTAAGTTGCTTTGCCCTCCTCCAATGCTTGCCTCGAGAATTCTGGGTTTAATTTGATGAGCAACAGCATATTTTGATCAAAATTACAGAACTAATATCTTACTTTGCGATAGTGATCGAGGATCGAGCTGCCGAAAGCGGGCGAGGCATTTTTTGTGCCAAACCAAAAGCTTTGAGACACAAAATGTTTTTATATGTTTCACTTTTTACAATCTGGTATGGCTTTTGGAGCTATTTGGTGAATATATATTAAATGCAGTAACCAGTGACAAAGCTCACCTGACTTTCCGAAGGGAGAGTACAGCTTTTCACACCTGCTGAATCCTAATAAGTCAGTTCAAATATCAGACGCACCGCTCGTATGCAAAGATGGAATTCTAGTTCGCACTCGCGTTTTTAGGGGAAAACACTGAGTACCATTCTAGAAATAAAAGTCTGATATCTACGAGGGCTCGGAGGACAAGAAAAAGTAAAAAACAGTGGTCATTACCAGAAATAAATAAACAAATAAATAAATAAATAAATAAAGTAAATAAATAAATAAATAAATAAATATATCTACCTGGAGTTTTGAAAAAGGGGTCTGTTAATTGTGCTGTGAAGTTATTTTTTGTTGGTAAACTTTTCAAA
>OMLO01000291.1_pt1 | contig 30249 bp, 18 predicted proteins | sample 1674811 | NCBI WGS metagenome assembly OMLO01 (sample SAMN06265003, study PRJEB25207) | coral metagenome | isolation source: Coral host | place: Mexico:La Bocana,Puerto Morelos, Mexico | collected 2008-11-13
TTTTTTGCTAGCCTTGCTGGGCTGATGACAGAAGAACATCTCTGTGGTATTTGTGTCTACCTTAAGTTGATCTGATGGTTGTGACTCTGGGGAATCCATGTTAGGTGACAGTCCACTGGTCAAACTGCATAATAGTAAAGCTGCCTACATAAACACATACACCAGATTAAAATATATTCTGTCAATTGTATGCCTTGAAAGGATCTGTCTGTAGCATCTCGAAGCCGTTCTCATTTAGCACTAAATTTGAACTTCTAGTACTGGCTGCCATCTGAATGGAAAGTTGCTCTTATTTAAACTACATGCAACCCATTCTGTCGGGTTCTCCAAATAATTATTTCACTCCTACGTATTCGAACTCCTGGAGAGGGAGTATGGACAGCATCCGAAACAATATTGCGGCAAAAAATAACCCGTACTTGGGAGTAAATTGAGATAGTAATAATAATGACCACTTCTTAGTTTCAACCTTCAACCTCTATGGGTACTGAAAATTGGAAGGCAGAGAAATGCAAAAGTCCGTAATAAGATTACAATCGCTTCCCAACTTAACCACTGATAAACTACAATGAGACTAACCTGTTGTCTGACAAAACCACATTCCATGTCATCTAACAGAATGGTGAAGACAAAGCTCCATAAGCCTCCTACAAACTTCTGTCCAACCTTCTCTAGTTCTCTTCGGCCCTGCTCACTGTCAGCAAGACTAGTACAGATACAAAGACTAATCCAACGAACATCAGGCCAGCGGTCTGTCAACAAAGGCGCTAGCCAAGGTAAGGGCTCTTCCTGGGGGTCTTGACTTCGTAACCAGTGTGAGACCCAGCCCTAAGAGGACATGGAATGTGCCTTAACCGTCCCTTACAAAAAGTATTTCCCGACTTTTTTTAACACATACAATAGTATGAGACATTTTTTAACATATCGGGAGCATACAACGTCGAGAATAGACACTCCAATTCTTTCTGGAGTCATCATCTTGGTTAGCACATTTACTTTTTATGTTTTTCATAACTTTTTATCTTCTTAAACGCTTATACTGGTACGCTTTTTACAATAACTGCAGAAATGTTCGCACGCCCATTGGCTAATGTTCATTGTTATTAAGCGGACAGACACATGGATTTATAACGCACCGAGCGGCAGTGGACAATTTTACAATTTGCTATTGTAAAAAAACAAACAGATGGCAGTTTTTCATGCGTCTGTCCTGTTATTGACAATGAATTTCGTCATAACATTGTCAAAGTAGTTTGTGAATCATGATCAATAACAGAGCGGACGCATGAAAAACTGCCGTTAATTTAGTAAATCGAACATCGTTTCAGAGCTGGGTTTTTCCGAGCATCAGGCAATAAATTATGCAAGTCTGGAATCAATTAGAAAATTGAGATTTGGAGGCTAGCATTTTGACGGATCATCTCATTCAATTTTACGATGAAAAAAGGTCATCCTATCCAAGAGGCGAATACCTATTCCTATAAAACTATACTGTCATTTCTAACAAACTTTGACAAATTGCAATGGAATTCAGCTATAATGAATTACCTGTCCTGGATCAATAACAGACATTTCATGTGTTAGGTGTACCAGGCAAAGACTGGAATAATATGTGACTCCTTTACCCATAAACGATAAGCTGGCACCAAGTCTGCCAGCATGGAAGGCCAGAACCACCTGAGGGAGATGCAAATTACAGTAATGTTTCATAGAGTTACAATATTATGAGTCAATGCCTGGTTGTAATGGGTGGCACTTCACTTTGGGTGACTTTTGCCGGGTAGCATCACTTAAGAGTATGATTAAGCAGATTGATTGAACCCACGACGCTCAGGACTACTCCAGTGTGATCATCTGGTTAGGCATAATTTTGAGAATAATTGGTAAAATAAAGTTCAGAAACTAGAGTCCATGTATTCTGTAGAGGAGAGTGGAAAAGGTGCATCACAACTGATGGTGGCGAGTGGTCATATTTCTAGGTATCTTGTGTAGAATCACTGATCAGTTATTATCAGTTCTTACCTTACTGTCCCTCAGAGGATGGCTCCTTCTCTGGTTAACCTTGGCACTTTGCAAGCACCAACTATGCTCAAAAATACATCTGGGTGCAGAGAGGCTCTGTGACTGTGACCTTACAAGTTAGTGCTTTTAAAATAAAACACCTACCTGCACTAGCGATGTCATCAGCTGTATGCACAGACTCATGCCTTGTGAGAATTTACAGTACGAGCTCCATTGCGGCTGCGCAGTGATGTGAGCCAAACAGACCAATGATGTCTCAAGCACAGGCAGATCATAGAACTGCGGGTTATCTGCTAAGTCTAGATTCAGCGCCAGTGCATAAGCCAAGTCTCCGATAAATATCCTTTCTTTACCCAGTCTCCAGGCTTTGGTATACTGGGACAGGCTCTTGACCAAAGTGACCAGGAAAGAGAGGAGATGCTTACGCAAGGCTCTGGAAGTTTTAACAGGAGACAATAAAAGGCAAATATTCCTGGATTATCACCTAGGTTTCGATGACGTATTCCTGAATAGGGATCTGTGTAATGTAAAGAACCACTGAACATACTGTTCTCTTAACACTCTCCCCTCCGCTGAGGCTCAAAGGTGGGTTTTTTTTCCTTTGTTTAGGTAAGGAAAATCTGCTAAAAATTATGAGTGCTGGCGCAGGTTTACATGGGGGACGACGGTGGAAGCCATTCGACTTTGCGCCTGCATTTATTTTACACAGTGGATTTATATAATGAACGTCCGACCATCCGCAGAGGAGAGGGCTTTAAACATTGATAAAGCAAATAGATTGCCGTCTTAATTCAAACCACACAAACCCTCCCATTTTGGGCACAACACTACCAAATTCTCACAACTTGCTGATTTCGATATGCTCTTTTCGCCTACGGCAAAGCTTTTTTGATGGGTAACACTTTGCAATAACTTAAAAAAAGATAAACCGTCTATGGCTTTTGTCACCGTTAGATATTGGCTAAATAGCAAACTTTATTGCAAAGAATGAAATATAGTTCTACAAAGTTTGGGAATGTCACAGACCTTTGTATGCTGGGGATACAAACTTGTCGATTATGCGAGCATGATATAACTTAAGTATGTTCGCGCTCAAAATGTTGCCATGGACCATAGTTTTAAAACTTGCCATGACGTTAGGTAAGATCAACTTTTGCCAAGAAGCCAAATTTTATCCAGTTTAACAAAACAAAAAAGTGTTTTGCCTTTTCTGCTATCCTGCGACCACAGTTTTCTCCGAAAGAAGACGGGCTAATAGATATTTTTTTTCATGACCTACCCTACCTCACGGAATAACATCCGCTGCAAAAGTTGTGTTGAATTGAATATGTAGGGGGTTTTTTTATAAGCGATAGTTGTAAGCTAGCATCGTTGTAAAATAACATAAACTTCTAAAAAACGCATGGTCTTCGCAAAAGTTGAAAGAAAAAGATTAGCACACTTTGGGCGCAAACGACGTCCTTAATGATTTTCCAAGATAAAACTCATATATGTCGCTCTTCTTTACTAATTTTGGAGTGCTTTTCCAGCAGTCTCGACATATTTAGTTACACAGCCAGTATTTGAAGGTACAAAAAACACTGGAAAGGTATATTGGCCAGTTACGAAACTTGCTACTAAGACTTACAGATCACATATGGTAGTACCGACCTCTTTGATTCAGAAACAGTTTGTGAGCCTGCAGTAGTTTGAACGTTTCTCAGCATAGTCATCTGAGGTCCATCTTTTTGTAACACAGCCCTTGCTATCCAGGCCACCACAGACTCTGGAGGTTGACGGGGACTGGAGAGGATCATGTCCAACACCTTAAGTAACTCTATGAGTAAACTGTCATCATCACTGCTATTTGGGACCACTTGTAGATATCTGTTATGTGGAGAAAGCACTTGGTACTTCGCATAACAAATATGGCAAAACATAAAACAAAGGTGACTTATTACACAAACCTACATTAACGCAATGTGTAGAGCTTGGACCATTGCAGAATACTTTCAGCACTGACAAAAATGTATTCTTTTTCTACGTGAAATATTGACAAGAGAAAACAGAACCTTATGCTTGTATTGCACCAACTGAAGAGTCTTGGCATAGTCAACAGTGTTCATTACCTTTGAAAAGCGTTTTCCCATTTCAAAGTGTACAACACCTCCACAGCAAGCCTTTGCTTCACAGCAGGTAATGCTGGGCCCTTATCAGCCAATAGGTGCGCCATTATGTTAGTGAGAGCCACCTTCACATCATAGTGTGAGCCTGCTGATTCCATGCACAGCAGCTGATTATTCAGTGCTATGGTGATATGGCTACAGCAAAGCAAGTCAGCGTCAAGAGATGTCCACTGTAAAGCTCGCCAGTACCTAAAGAAAATAATGATAACGTTATCTTTATTTTTGTTTTATGGCTTATAGTCGATGCTGAGCTTACTCTTACTGGTAACTGTTCATTTTCACTCACTGGTGTAACTGATATCGATAACTACACAAAACTCATAACTATTAAAGGTATGGTGAGGTACGTCTGCGTGAGGCCAGTGGCCCATACAGCCCGAGCTCATCCATAGTCTGTAGCATGGAGTGACTAGGAGTATTTCTACTCCACTAGAATGGGATATGTGTCCATCGCACGATTACCCCCAACATTAAATTTATACATTTATACACTGGGGTGAAGAGACACAATGTATGAGTAACGTGTCAGTGCCCAAGAACACAACACAATGCCCCCCTTAACCACTAGGCCACTGCGTCTCCAAACAAAACGTGTTATTTGAATTTCGGAATGCAAGAACGAGCAGAGACTGAGCAGTTTAGGCAATGCACTTTACAAGACACATTTCTCAGTCACACATAGCTTGAACCTGTCAGATTAACACCTATGAACTTGAGATGTTTGCGCTAGAAAAAGGATGGACAATTAAACAGTGCTTCTCTCTTGAAGCTAATCCCTGCTTTCTAAATTGGCAGTGATGTAATCCTTAAAGGTTCAGTTCTGTGTCTCACTTTGTGTCCTTATCGGATTGAGTTACGTCTTCCACTCCTTTTACTTTTGACAGGTTTTCGATATTCTCATGCCAGCCTAGGTTCCAGGCCAACCTTAGCCTGGAAACAGCTGGTTCTGATGTCAGCGTGTCTTTCTCCTGAAGGCCTGGGACTTGGTGGACACTAACAGGGGTATGGACAGGAGGGGAGAATGGTAACTGAAATCTGGCAAAACGAAAAGAGAAGGAAAATATATCCATTTTAAATTGAAAGGTAGTATCAAATTCTGATGATTAAATTTATTTACGAAGAAGTAGCTGCCATACTTAATTCAAACTTGAAATACGTGTCTTGGGTAGGTCAGGTTTATTCGCCGAAAATAAACTCAAACTACTTCCAATGTGCCGCGATTCAGTCATGTAAATCATATTTCAAATTACAGCTGATAGCACTACCAAACTCTAATTCAAACATTGCGCTTTGTGAATGTTATGGTTCATACTCGATACATAAACCTCTTGACTGTGCGAGAAAGGAAAAAGCACTGAACCTGAGTTGCCCAATTTGAAACGCCAAACAAAACGTTTAGTCCAATAAATTAAGTTCTTTCTTTCTTGCTAGCCCTGCTAAAAACCTGACGAAAGAAATGGTAAAAATTTATTTTCCCTCAGTTATCCGAACACACAATGTCTGAAGCAGATCATTCATTGCTCTGCAAAACGGGGTTGCGACCAGATAGAAGAAGAGAAAGTCTGGACTGGACGAACTTTAACATACATGTACCTTCTTATGAGGGATTTTGGCAAGCTAAAAGGAATTCCACCATCACTGTGAGGCACAGCGACAGCAACCTCATCAAAGAGCAGAAGAACCATGAGGCAGGAAGCTTCATATTTAACTTGACCGTTTAGCTGGCACAAGAGAGCACACCTAATAAGAGAATAAAATACTTTAAGTATTAATTTTGTTTAATCAAACACTTAGACTTAGGGTAAAGAGTTTAAGCATGAAAAAATAGTGTTAATAAAAACAATGTTTTCTCACCCTAAAACAAGCTCAAACCTTATTTAGTAAGAGGCCAAGCGCAAACAGCATAAAATACAGTCAACCCTCTTGTAAGCGGACACCCTCCAGAATTGGAAAAAGTGTCCGTTAGTAGAGCTGTCCGCTCACGAAAATTATTCCAATAAGAAAAAAGGGGAATTACGAACAGTGCCCGTAAATAGAGCTGATTGTATGTTATAAATTTAAATTATTTCTATCTTCGCGAACTGTACATTACCTTGTGATCAGAGTATACGTGGAGACATTTGTTGCTAGCCTGTGTCTACAGGTAATGTTATACTCTGCTAAAAGCCTTAGAATAGTCATACAAGCAGGTATGAGCTCCACCCTGGCACAAGGTGTGGTTGACGAGTGTAGGGGGGCATCCTGATCCAGTATTTCTTGAAGAATGGACATGCAAACTTCATCTGTATGTTCCTGTAGCATAGGCGCATGCCACTGAGGGTCTAATAAAAACAAAATGACAGAAACTGAAGATGAGAATAGCAGCATCCATATTCCTTCACTCACTCAAGGTTGATTGTGTGAGGTTAGTAGTAAGGAGAACATAAACAACTACTATATATGGTCATTTCTTAAGTCATCCAGTTTCGACAAGGTAAAGCCTTGTTTGTTTGGTATCGTTGATCAGGTTCTCGCACCGTTATTCTTCTGTTATAAATATTGTATCTACCTTGCAAAAAGACGGCCAACTGTTGTGCTGAGGACTTCCTTAATGCGACATCCAAAGATGAAGATGATAATATAGAATGCAGATTAAGAATTTCGCTTTTGGCCATGCTTGTGTGTGATACTGGGGCGTGTGCATGAACAGAAGAGGTTAGTTGATCCACAATAAAAAGATCGGCGGCATTGTCTGTGTGAATTCCATGAAATACACTTTGTCTTTTCTCATTGCTTGCTTCATTTGTCAAATGCCAAACAACAGATTCGAAACCCTTGCTGCGCAGTTTAGCATCCTTTACAAACATCAGGCGCAGTGTGCCCCTAAGCCTCTCTAATGTTGGCAGAGTTATAATGTCTCCTTCGGCAGTGACATGGCCTCCTGTGACACCCCTCGATGCCACAAGCTCCAGTATGCACTGATCCAGAATTGGATCAACCAGTACGGAACCCTGCAGTTGGGGCAGTGATGCTACCAGTCCATCTAAGAGTTTCTTCCACAGTTCTCCACTCATGCTAAGGCGACCCAGAAGAAGAGTAGTAATGAGTCCTACTGCAACATCACTGACCTGTTTGAAAAACGTAGAATTCGGCACTTAAGAAATGCGGGCATCCAATGACTGGAATTCATAAGTTCTAGCCTGGCTATAATAATTTTCCATCGTAAAAAATACTTTTTTGTGACTATTAGTAAAACAACTTTTATCATATCATGACATCTAGTAAAATTAATTTGTTCTTCCACAACAAAATGTACAGTGTAGCTCCCTGTGAAGTTCATCCTGATCAGACACATGACTCGTTATTTTAAATAAACCAAATAAGGCAGACATACCTTCCAAATTATTATAGGATCAAACTATCACAGTTGTGAAAGAACTAACCTTTCCATCTTCATCATAGATCCCAAAACAGCAGATCTGATGCAGCACTGCCCTGTCCAAAATAAACAGTGCTTTTTGGCAGACCACCGAAAAGGGTTCAGTCACATGACTGACACTGCAGGCTTCTTTAACTAGACTTAGGGACACTTTGTAAGCTTGCAGTCTAACTTCAGAAATAGGATGGGCAAGCAGCTGAAGTACTGTCTTCTGGCAAACAGTTATGGTCATCTCATCTGCCAGATTTAATGGATCACAAACCCTACTACAGATCTTCAGAGCCTCGTAGATGAATTCCATGTGCTTGTGATACTTCACACTTAGTACAGATTTTTGAACAAGGTTTGAGAGTTCTTTCTGAGAGTTTCCAAGTTCCTAGATATTAAAAAAAATGAAAGTTTAACACAATGAATATTATTTAGGACTACTTGGAGCTCCATTTTTGCCAAAAAAAGAATAAATGCATTTCAATGAGTGTCAGCATAACAATGTACAAACCCAACAACCCATTGCTTACCTTGACTCTACATGCTTTCAAAAATTTGCAAGTGCTGCTCATTGACTCACAAATTTCTTGAGCAAAAATGCACAGTTTGTGTGAGTATGGATCCAGAGCAGCCAGGTACTTCATTGCGGCAGGCCGCAGGTGAGCATGAGTGGACGCCAGGAGCTCGTCCATGGAAAGGAGCCACATGACTGTAGTTACCTCAGAAGGAACAACTGTACAAGCCTAGAACATTTAACAACAAACTTATATAAACAGTAACTAGAGGAGTTTCCAAGTCAAGAGGCTTTTTATATCATTTAGTTACTTTCTCATAGGACTATTGACTTTACCATTTCTAGAGGCACCAAGTTCTCCAAATATTGCATTAGAATTGTTGCCAGATTGATAACTGATAGTCGATGTATTGGTAGCATATGCTTTAACGGCTTGAGCCCTTTCTCTTTATCATCATCACGTCCTAGCTCAACATAATATTTGATGTGGTGCACTATACTCTGACCCAAGCTCTTCATCACAGCAATAAGAGAAGTGGCCTGAGGAATAAAAAAGAAATTTTAAGCTTTGTTGTTTAGTTCATACTCAAATCATGTTTTTGTGCTATACATTTTACTCATATGGCTCACATCAAATAAAACAAACACATTGTGGTGTACAGGGTTAAACTGTGGTGGCTGGGTGAGCTCCTTTGATCGTTAATAACTTATTATTAAGCAAGAGTGACACCTATCTTAACGTGGAAATCTCAAACTGAAACTTGCCACATGGACCTCACTATTGCTCAAGGTCAACACAACAGGGCTTAGGTTTGAGATTTTCCCATAAAGACTGAACATTCAAGGTTAATAAGTTGTCTATTGTACGTTTTTGCTATGTTTTTGAGGCCTATAATCGGCTGGTGGGCTTGCGTGTGGAACATATTGCCCAAATGTTAGCCAATCATAGCATGCATTATATCAGCAAAAACACACTTGCCATACAATACATGGAAGTAACACCTGCTAGAGCCTTAACATATGTTGTTATTTTCAGTGATATTTATTAATATCACAGGCATGATAGTACACTGAACAAAACTGTTTTGAATTGACGCTTTACAACAAAAAAAATGAATATAAACAAATAATTTTGTGATTGTCTTAAACTTTACTGAATTCCACACCTGGAAATTTTTTTATATGGATCATGCAAGTATATGTAAGGCTTACATTACACCTGGTCCAAATTTAGTAACTGATCTGACACAAAATATGAAAAATCATTCAGAAAAAGTGTCACAATTGGAGTGTTGTTTGGCAAAGAAACTCTTTACGTGCCACAGAAGATTTTGTCAATATTTTGACAAGAATTAGCATGAGAATGAGAGGCGCGGTGGCCTCATGGTTAGTGCGCTCGTCCCCGGAGCAAGTGGTCCAGGGTTCGAGCCCTGGCCGGGGACATTGTGTTGTGTTCTTGGGCAAGACACTTAACTCTCACTGTACCTCTCTCCACCCAGGTGTATAAATGGGTATCGGTAAATTGATGGGGAAACCTAACAAATTGCGGGGGAATGACCTGCGATTGACTAGCATCCTGTCCAGGGGGAGTAGAAATACTTCTAGCCGCTTCATGCTACAGAAACCGGGGATAAGCTCCGGCAGCTATGGTCCACTAGGATTGAAAGGCTTCATTTTAGCATGACTGATGAGAAAGACTTATAACTGATCTTGCCACTAGATTGATCTTCCGCCTGTTTTGAAGATGGCTGCCTTTTAAGAGCTCACGCTTTGTACATGCACAAATTTGGATAGGATTTAATGTAAGTCTTCTTTATGTGATCTGTAAGAAAATGACTTTCCAAGTGTGGAGTTTAATAAGGTTTCAGACAATCAAAAAAGTATTTGCATCGCTTCACTTCTTTTGATTTTTTCTCATAAAATGTCGATCCAGAACATTTTTATACATATGGATGTAGATATACAAGTATAATCTTCACTGACCATCAGAGAGTTCAACTTGGTTCCACCTCTCCACAGATCAACAGGAAATACTTTTGCCATTAAATTCAGAAGTTTGTGTAACAAGTTAACTGCAGACTCGATTATGGCTGAATCAGTACACAGGGGTCCTTTAAAGATGGGTACAACTCTGGAGAGTACAATGATACAAAACTCCTCCAAAGAGAGTTGGTTAAATTGTAGTGCTTCTGTTACCATCTCATCTTCATCTTCATCACTTGCTTGGGAGGCTTTGTTGTCAGACAGATTGGAATTTGACTGATCATCACTAAAATAAAAACAAGTAAAGTGCAGTCAACTACCAGGTAATGAGAGAAACTAAAATTAAAGTATTATTGTTCAGTATTAAGAGACAACAACTGGGTAAAAGCACCTTCACTGGGCTATTAACAGCGTACATATACATGTATTTTAATATACTAAGTGTGATACATACAATGTATACAAACAAGATGAGATCTAACATGCAAAACAAAAATGAACAACATTGTATTCCCCACAAAGTCATGTTGCTTTTCTATCCTCAATCTTTTTCTGGTACATGAGCCGGCTACTAATCAATATTGTCCAATTCTTTCAAGTGCATGTACAGTGTATCAGTATTTCAAGGAGGACTACTTAATCAAGTTATCATTTTGCATGGAGAACTGTTTTGCTGTTGATATTGTTTTGTATTTCTGTTTTTTCTGACCAATAATATTATTAGTCTTAAGCATTGGTTGCTTCATTTCTATTCACTTTCTCAAGAATCTGCAAAATGCAAGACAGTTCAGGAGATTGTCTCTTGAATGTGTAAATATCATTTAATTGCAACATTCAGGAACGATGGATTTTATTTTTCATAAACATTGCCCTTGATTGAACAGCTACTGCATCTTCTGCTACTCTGTCTTGTTCCAGATACATGGAAAAACTTCCACGACTTATTGTGTGGATTTGGTGGTGGTGGTATATCCCCCTTTCTGGAAGCATTACACAACCACCATCAGTTGTTTGTTTCCACCATACATGTATAAACAAGTGCCAGTGTAGCTAGTATCTGTTATGTTCTTGCCATCACTTTTAGTACCGGTAATACTTATGAATGAGTGTCCCATCATTTTCTTGCATAGAAAATTTGAAAAATAGAATGTCTCATTTCATAAGTGTCCATGGCAATGAAAGTTATTTATTCTTATCTGTTCTGATAGAACTAGTTCATTATGGAAAATGAATGCTCAAAGTTCCTATTGACCTACGTTTAATGCTACATGTACTTGCAAACCCAACATTACCACCAAATGAATAATATTTGCACTGCTTGGCTGTATGTCTGACTGATGCTACATGTTAATAAAGCACAATCAACTTATAAAGGTCATAACCTGTCCCCTGCCGCTGGGTATTGTGCATGGTGAGAAGAATTTAACACACACTAGGTGAACACACACACCTGTCAACTCCTCCGTCTCCAGTTTCTCTTACATTTGCTACCTGATGATCAGTGCCTTGATTCTTTGTTTCCACTGATACAGTGATATGTCTATGTTTCCAGCAGTCTGTTCAATAAAACAATATACATGTTCATTTTCATTAACTTTTGCTTGACAGTTTAGGTTGTTGCAGTTGGTTACATAATGCTTTCTACCAAAGCAATACATGATCGAAGAAATCTGTTATCAATCTGAATATTCCACAGTACATGTGCATAGTATTCCTGAAATGTTTCACCATGACCTAGTCTTCAAACTCTCCTTTTCTTGTCCAACCTTATACTATGTCACGTCTGTCATGTCTAGTCTACATGCATATGTGCTGTGGAATATTCAGATTGATAACAGACTTCTTTGATCATGCATTGCTTCGGTTCAAATCCCACTCGGGGCACCTGATTTTTTCCAGCATTTGTTCTATATGATAAACAGGTTTGCTTTTATGCTTACAGTTCTTGTAGAGATGGTTCATGTCACAGAGAAACACTGCCTGAATATTCAATAATTAAATGTGTGCAATTGCTTGAACTTCTTTCAAAATACCATGTGTAGGCGCCAAAATTCATGGTTTTAGCTTTGTGTTTTGTTAAAGTTTTGTGTAAATAGTTTCTTTTGTTTTATGGCCTTTTTGTATACGCTATGTTCATTTGCAGACACTATAAGTTCAGTTCCCGCGTTATATTTTTAGTAGTTTAGTCGGTAGCATCTTTGCATGGTCTGTTTCAGTCTCTTGGTTCTTTTTTGGTTGGTGACATTCGTCTTGTAAGTATGTTCGTTTTGATCGCTTTGCTGCTTTTCTGCATTCTTCATGTTTCGGTTGCTGTTAGTTATTTTAGGTTTCATTCCAGCCTGTGTTTGTCATTTTGTTATTTTCAGTTACCGTGTCCATTCTATGTATGGTTTGTTTGGATTCGAGTAAAAGCCTGTGCGACAATACCATGCATTGAAATATGATCATAAACGCTTGCTAAAATGAAAACTTATATCAGACCTTGATCAGGACAGAACAGTACAAGATCAGACACTGTCATAAGTCGTACATGGACATGATGACTAAGGTCACACAGACACTGTATGGCATTAAGTGCAAGGGTAACATCACCATCAGCATGGACCTTATCTTCCAGCAGTTCTAGGAGAGACTTGGTTGAACAAACATCACTTGTTAGGACTAGTCTTAAGAATTTCAATATGAAAAAGTTGTACTTTCAGGATAATACAGAAATACAGCTACACACTGAAGCGGTCTATCTTGAAAAAAAAAAAACTAACAAAGATGTATTAATGTCATTTAATTCTTTTTTTATGACAAGATTCCGAATAATAATATCCACATTACAGGTCAAAGTATCATATATGCTTGTAATATTATGTACAATTATGTACAGTGTAATAAATAAATGTTTTGATTGCTGAGATCTGGTAGGCTTTTGGCCAATGGCAGGTTGGCATTTTGAAGCATGCTCATAACTCTTGCAAACAAAGAGTCATGGGCATGTCTCAAGCTAGACAGGACATGTTGTACATTTATTTAAATCATTTTTCATAGTGAGAGATTTGACTGTCACCTGAAGCACACTTGGCCTGTGCAAGAAGATCTCTGCAGGGAAATCCTTGAACAGAACGTCTCTTAAAAACTCGCAAGACTTGGAAACTAAGGATAAGCTGCGACTCTGCAGGCGACTGGCTGTCACGGACAAAATGTGTCTATCACTTGCTGACAATGGTAACCATGGAAGAAAGGTCAGGCTTGACTTGTCACTAGAGTTTTCTATAAACAGATTATGGATATGATTAACAGAAACAAACCATATTTGTTTCCCTATATTTATTTTATTCTTCATCTTCATTGACTGATTAATTCCTAACCCTTTTCTTCCTGTTAGTGACACTGTATAGATTTTATAGAGCAGTTTTAAATTGATTGTCTTAAACTGAACCAAAGCAATTACATACTGGTTATACTACTCAGCTGATCTCAAACTGTACTGTCTAAAACCAAACCAAAGTAATCACATACCAATTAGATAACTCAGCCAATCTCAAACTGTAGTAAAACCAAAACCAAAGAAATCACTTGTGATTACTTTTGACACTTAATTGAAAACTGCTCTATTATCAAATTTGAGTGCTGCATGATATTATAGTGTGCATAACTGTATCAACCCTGCTGTGTTTACATGTCTGTGTGGACAGAGTTTGCAATAGTAGGGTTAACTACTAGCAGTGAACTACTGAAGCATCACATAGCCACATGCAGTGGAGCAGTCACAGGTTTATTGTCCCAGTGATACCATTCTAAGGAAACCAGCCATCTACCTTTGTAAATTCTAAATATTTATTCAATTTATAATTTCAGTTTTGGGTGGTACATGTACATTTGCTAGAATTATCAACTGCAGCTAATGTTGCTTACTTGACAAAGACTCTGCACCATGGATTGAGTTCACCTGTAGTGGAATAACAACACTTTGAGTTGAGTCCTGTCCTTCCTGTTCTCCAAAGTATCCAGTAGCAAGGGTTATAGATGACAACACAGACATACGATGAGTGCTAGGGTGGAGACCATTCTGAGCAGGTGACCACTGTGCAGGTGGTGCAGGGCGTGTTTCTCTGTGAGTTGCACTACATGTACGTTGACCTGGAAAGGAATTTATATTTAATAAGAATGTACATGTAATTTAATACATTGCAAAAACAAATTTTATGCTCATTCTGTAGTGAAACGAAAAAGACCTGCCAGGAGCAGGGGATGAAGACAACTTCTGAGTCCCAGATGGAAACTGCAGTACACTGTACCCATGACCAGACTATATGTACTGGTTAAAGTAGGCACCCACCATTATAACATTGTTCTTTTTCAGTGTGGTTCACAGAGGTTTGGATGCTTTCTATCTTCTCCATATTATGGTCCTTATACAAACACTGCTGGTTGTGGTCAACAGCATTGTCCTGTGGTAAGCTAAGTAGTTGATGCACAACACTATCAACACATCGATGTAATTCAGGATCCACATCTTGCCTTAAGTGTGACAAGAACTCAATAGCTCCAATATTCAACAGACCTTCTGCTCCAGACACAGGCTGTTGAAAATAGTGAGGAAATAATAAAATTAAAGCGGTCAAATTAAGCCTATCATACATGTGATGTAGGATAGAGCACCTAAAACAGAATTCTGCTACATATATTTAGGATTAGAAGAATAGGCTTTAAAAAATAAGGTATGTTTATTCTTAAAAATTGAGATGGTTTGAAAGGCTAAAAGGGACCAACAAGTTTATTTCAATATCGTGAGGAAAGTCAGATCAATTGTGTGCAATTGCACACATGAAGAAAAAATAAATTTTGGAGATTTTATCTAAAACGGTCACGCCCTTTTGAGGTTTTATTTTTATAGCATTTATACCAACAGTTCCTGCTTCTTTACAAACTATATGAATGTGTGTAAAATACTAAAACCAACACTAAGTTTGTACATGCTAAACAATGAAATATCAATGGTTTCTTTGTTTCAGATCATACATGTACAAAAGAAGAATTATAATCAAACGGTTGGAAAAGATTTATACCTAACAAACAAAAGCATAACACTGCATCTACATGATGTATACCTTTGACAGAGTTTCAAGAATTCCCAGCACCTCTTTCTTGAGGGGAGCATTTGGAAAGTTGAACCATTGCAAGAGGTTAATCAGCAGCTGCCTTTCCTGAACCAGATCGGCTGCACACACCAACTTGTGCTCAAGCTTGAACAAAATGTTCTTTAATGCTCTCACACGAATTTCTTCCACATTGTGAACTGACAAATACAGAAAATGTCAGCAACCAAAACCAAAATCACTGCAGCTAGATTTTCCTATCTTGGCAATTTGGAATAACATGTACAGTACATCTGTACCTGCTGTTAAAAATCAGGCATGTCATCAAGTTTTTCGTCACCTGTTGCCAGAACATGCTGTCCTTGCTACAGTTGCACCTGGCTACCGGTGCCAGTAATTCAAACTCGGTTATTTGAATTCCCCATTATTTTAACTCAAAGTATCTTCCTTGGATTTACCCTTGTCAATTACTATTGGTACCTTTTGTTTCTCCCAAGAGTTTGAATAGCGGGGTTCAGCTGTACCATACATGTATTTTGATAAGTTTAGTTTTTGATGATGTAATTGAGTTTAATTTGTGCAAATGAAAATTTTTGCACTGACAATGGCACATTATAAGTTAATAAAATATTATTATTAAAATATTATTATTAAAATATTAAATCATTATATAATATATCGACACAACTTTTCTGCCCACAGTAGAACAACTAACACTAACTTTCTTCTGACCAAGGGCTAATGCTTGAACCATCACCTTCCCTAACTTGCTATGGCAGTATATTTACCTTTATCAAATTCAGGTTGATACAGTGTAGATATGTTATTGTTTCACTTGCCACTGACACGGCCCAGTACCAGCCCAGCTAACAGTACCTTTGTTCTATAATTTATAACTTAAGGAAAATCCCATGTAAAATTTGGTTTTAAATGGTGTACAGCATGCAATGGTATAATTACATGTATATTGTATGCAGGGATACATATTGGTTTTTTTCTACAAGTCCATAGTGCGGCTTCCAACAGGCAAAGAAAATCCAGGTACAAATGAAAACCAAGGCCTATTCAACTGTCATGAAGACTTAAGGAAAACTTTCACTCTTCCTGCTCATATTTGGCTTGTTTAACTGAGGTGTTAACATTACTAAACAACAAATCCTGATGCAATTGCACCACATGTTTTTGCAGATGCAGATCATTACAGAACAGAGCATCTACAGTGTATTGAGCAGCTGACAAAATGAGCCTGCAATGATTTCATTCATGGAGAACACCACATCATCCCAGATGGCTGACCAAAATAACGAATTTATTGCAAAAGAAAGCTGCAATCTTTCTGTTTCCTAAAAGTTCCAAATGGATGATAAGTGGTCACAATGCAGGGAACTCATAAATCAATTTAAGTTTTTTTTTTAATTTCTGGTAGAATCAAAACTAAACTAAAGTTTTCATATTGGTTTGGTCACACCTTAGGTTCTATAGCATGAAGTGACTGAGTGTACTACTCTCCCTGGATGGCTAGGTATCTACAGTGACTGTACATGTACATACACAGTACAATATTATTGGTGTGTGCGAGTGTGTATGCTACAACAGATTGTCTTTCCAGAAAGTAGCCATACCCATCACATGACATTTTCTGGTTTGAGTCCCCTAGCCTATGTCACCTCTGAGGAAATTTCAGTTAAAGTTAAACATTCTTGACTATTGTTTGTATTCCCCCATCCCCTAAGAATTTCAGAGACCTTCAAGGGTACTTTATGAAACCACAGGCGGCCCAGATGTTGAATACAATTATTTAGCAGTTTATAAGACAATGTATGAGAATGCTTCCAAAATTACTCTAAATGCTGTGTACAAAAAAAATCGAATAAAATGGCTCACCTTATGTTTGCAGTGCCTCATTTTGATGTCTCTGGGTTCCTGGAGGTAGTTTAGAGCCATTTTGGCGAGTTTTACTTTCTGGCGGTTGGCTTCCCATTTTATTCGTTTTTTTTTTTTCTACACATAGCATTTAGAGTAATTTTCGAAGCATTCTCATACATTGTCTTATAAACGGCTAAATAATCGTAACGTCTGGGCCGCCTGTGATGAAACCGCAGTTTAGACCATTCAGCCTCCCACTCTCCGGCATTTTCAAACTTTTGACACCAAATGGAGAAAGTAGAAAACCTCCAAACAGAGCTCGAAAATTGTAAATCCTGAACCCAACAAACCAATCATTGGGCCACCAAGGAATGTAGCAAAAATGTTTTCCTATTGCGATACATACAGCTGTACAGGACAACAACGTAACCTACATGTAATGGGACCGGGGAATATCTACAGATAACCTACTTTCTTTGACACCATGATCGGTCTTCTCTGCGTCTCTACCTCGAAAACTATACAAAATGCTACCCACATGCACGCCATGGATTTATAATTATAGAGGCTACATTTTATATCTTACCAAGTTTTGCAATAAACGGCTGCAGCGCAACACAGTTACCCGATAATATGACTTGGTCTTTTCTCGTGTGCAACTTAGTCCCATCATCCATGATTCTCACTATATGCAAACACCGACATGCACATATCCTTAGGTATCATTTTGTTATGCTTTGGTGCGAAACAACCCAAGTTTTCAAGACATTTGCGTCCCTAACTTGCACGCAAAACTAAAACAAAACTTCGAAAATGGCGCTTGAATTTTCCAGCACCAGTCAGCGGTTTCCTTATTGTCTTGCATTGCATTATGGGTAAACGTGACGCAAATATTGTAGGCCGTCGGCCATATTGAAAAAGTCCAACTTGACGAAGCGTCGCGAGTTTTTATTTTGGCCTGAAATCTCTCGTCCAGGATGTTCTCTACTAAATGCTTATCACCTGGCTTTTCAAGATTTCTATCTGCCACAACTACCCATGTTGCACAAACGCTGAAAGGTACTCCCGCTGTCGTCCTGCCTGTGGTTGATACGGTAGTACAGAGTCCGCCGGCAACACTCACAAATCACTCGTTAGCGAAAATTGTGCCGACTGGGAATCTCGTTGCCACAACAAAACATTTTGGTAAGAATAGGTTTTCATTTTTTTATGTGTGGAATTGTAAGTAAGTTGTTGTTGTCCGTGGTTTCCTCTCAAAGCATTTTAGCTCGCATACGCTTTAGCAGTCCGATATACAAGACTGAATTATGCAACACTATGTTGGTGCATGTTCATGTAATAAGTAATATTCCCGTCAAGCTCACATGAAGTTTTAGTTTGGTATGAATTGACGTTCGTGCTACATGGCAAGATATGTTAAGCCATGGGGATATTTATAGCCAAATTCAATCAAACCCAGTCCCTTGATTTTGTTTAATTGAGCTCAGTGACTAATTAACACGTCAGTCTAACAAACAGTTGTTGCGGTCTAATGTTTGACTGCATTGATTTGAAGTGGACGGTGAATAGATTGCATGTAGCGTTGCCTTGGTATGCCAGTAATAGGAGGGCAATAGGTGTAATTTTGTTTCCTAGTGGATATTTAGCTTAATTTGAATTAATATGTCCTAGCATGTTAACACAGACTTTGTTTCAACACCTGTATAACTTTAAGTGATTAAAGACTGTGTGATTGGGTTCAATTGGACTTGGGAAGTGAATGTGTATAAACTCAAATACTCTTACAATAATTATTGTTTGGGGTTTTAGCTTTTAATGAGAAGCAAAGATATATGTAGTTAAAACTGCAAGAGACGAGAGACACTGTACTGGCATACATGAAGATTCCAAAGGGAAAGGAAGAAAACAAAAAAAAATCTATTTAGTGAACACAGTATTTTTTATCCCAGGTAAAACACAAGTACGATTCAGCCACACAGATGTTTCCATGCCTGACTTCAGTGCTTACAGAAGAGAAGTCTCTCAGGATCCTAACAAACCTAACACATCTGAAATCAGTCGGAGGGCATTTACTTATCTCATGGTCGCAGGCATGGGTGTTACTGGTATGCATGCTGGGAAGAATGTTGTACTTGACTTTCTGTCTACCATGAGCGCATCAGCCGATGTCCTGGCTATGGCAAAAATTGAAGTGGATCTTACGACCATTCCTGAAGGTAAAAGGCGTCCTTCCTGATGACTGGCTGCATCAAAGCTTAGTATCCCAGATTCAGCGTAAGAAAGCTGTCTTAGGTGACTCTTGAGGTGTCTTGCTGACCCAAAAAATTGGTCTGTTCATTTGGCAAACTCTGTTGGTCTGTTAGAATCCTTTATGGCAATTTGTCTTTACATTCTTGAGCCTAGCAAATACAGGTGTACATGTATGGTGTGTAAAATGAAGAATTACATGTACATGTATATGTGCCTCAGAAACTGTGCCATTCTTAGGGTAAAAAAAAAAACAATCTTCAGGCAAGCTCTACAGTGTATCTATGATCTACTAGCATTAAAATCATTCTCCAAGCCCCTCCGCACTCCCCCAAAAAAACAATAATAAATCTCTTACAGCGCTTCAGTTTCCATTTCCTCAAAAGTTTTCCCAAGGAGCTCACCTTGGCCACTGAACAAATGACAGACAGAATCCCTTTGGCATGTTATTTTGTGATTGTGACTGGATGAAGAAATTTCCGTAACTATGGGCTTTTCATATGAGCAATTCTATCTGAAAATGTCATCAACTATGATGTAATGAATAATCTATCGATATATTGCCAGTAGAGATACATGTTACCAGGGTGGAAATAGCATTTAGCTGAATTCTAGTGATTCACTTACATTTGTGCAAAATGCAAAGTTCTTCTACTTGTTTTGTATACATGTAGCTAGCTAATTGATTCCTTCCTCTTCCTCACTGTTCAGGGCTCAATTATGGTTGTCAATATACATGTACCTAACATTTTACAGTTAATTAAACATGCATTATTCGTCTTTTGATTATACAGCATCGGTTTGCTTGAACTGTGACAGAACAAACTCTTGTTTTGTAGGAAAGAACATGGTATTCAAGTGGCGTGGAAAGCCTTTGTTTGTGCGCCACCGCAGCAGCGAAGAAGTTGAGGATGTGCGCAATGTTGATATGTCAAGTCTACGTGACCCTGAACAGGATACTGACCGTGTGGTAAAGGAAGACTGGCTGGTGGTAATTGGTGTATGCACCCATCTTGGTTGTGTTCCGATTGCCAATGCTGGTGAGTTTGGAGGTTACTACTGCCCTTGCCATGGATCGCATTACGATGTTTCTGGGAGAATCAGAAAGGGACCAGCACCCCTTAATCTTGAGGTGAGAGGGCTTGCATATTGCACTAAATCATTGATGTGTATATACTGTATGTTCATGCCTGTACCCTATTTTTGATAAGTGAATAAAATGGGGGTTTTCTATATGACCACCTTCTGCATATTTACAGGGGATAAAGTAAATTAACGAACATGAGCAATGAAGAGTGTATTGTGTCAATATTTCTCGAATGAAATCTCGTCCTATGACATATACATGTACTTTAGGTTGCTGTAAACAAAATCTCATTCAGATGTTGGCTCTTACTGTACTTGGTGTAGAAGACATGGTTGATGTGAAACAATAGACAACAAAATGACAAAAGAACAAAGTTTTGTGAGGCTGTGTTCTATTGTGACGTGTCCAGAAGAAGAAGGAGCCCAGACCATGTTTTTCATTTCTGAGGATGCTCACCACATTGCCTCAGTTGCAAGCTACATGTACATGTAGTTCCAGTCCAATGTTGAGAAGAAAGAAAAACATTCTATTAACCACTGTCAGCTAAATATGTTATTATAATAATTTTCAATTATTCACTGAAGTCGAGGTAAATATCCACCACTTTCACTGATACTGAGGTGAATAACTGTTTTAGTATATACCACACAAGCTGAATAACTAGTGGACCAAAGAGTAACTTTACTTGTTTAAGAGTAGCTTTATTTGAAACGGGAAGCCATTTTGTTTTTCTTCGGCTGCTCGGAGGTGAATACTACTTGGCTAATCACCCCCAAGCTAGCCAATCAGTGTGCACGAAAAGTACTATTCACTTGTGTGGTATATCGTAAATTTTGGAAGTCTGGCTTTTCAATCGTAAGTCTTTATTGGACCAAATTTGAATAAAGTGAATACTGTACCAGCCTTTCAAATTCATTGCAGCGATTAAGTTGTGTCTATCAAGTTGGTAATTAGCTACATTGTGTTTGTGTTTGTTTGCTTGCCTGTTGATGCGGCAAAACTGTTGTACACAATGGTATATGCCTCATTTCTTAAATACTTATGTTTATGGTTTTCTTTCAGGTTCCTGAGTACACATTCCTTGATGAGAACACAATGGTGGTCGGATGAAAACCACACATTGCAAGCAAAATTTCACAAGTTGAGATTTTAAAAGAGGAGAACAATAATTGTACAGTGGATTTGATCAGCTTTGACGGAAGAATTCAACACTTTAGAGACAAAAGAAGGCTTTTGTAAATTAACACTTGCTTTACAAGGACCCTGCTTTGACCTGAGAGACAGGCAAGAAAAATTATTATCAGCAAGTTTCACTGGGTTTGTTTTGAGGAGAAAGTGTATCATTTTGAATAAACAAGGTCTCTGTCTGCAAACCAGGTGTTGGGATTGTTGTCATGTTTACACAGCCAGTCATCAGGCGAACAAATCAAAGGGTTCTCTACACCAGCAACTGAATGCAACAACACGGTTTTATTAAAAATGAAAGTTAAACTATCCTTGATGATCACCAAAATAATAATAATAATAATAATCATAAAAATTACAATTTCCTTGATTGTGATTGGTTTAAAAAACTCCTATTTTCCTCTAATTCACCTGTTAAGGATTTATCAGACAGCTTGTTATCAAACAGTTTGTTATCAGACACTTCAATAAGCCAATCACATTCAAAGTTGCTGTTTAAATCAACCAATTACATTTAAAGTTGTAGTTTAAATCGACTAATCACCATAGAAACACTGTACAAACTCCTATATTAGGGTTTTATTCATCAGAAATTATAATTTTTATGATTAATTGGTAATGAGACCTTGTGTCAAATGATGGGAACTAATCAGAGAGGACTTGGGAGACACTCCGCTCTAAGTACACGCGCCCGTTTTTACACTCGGCTTACATTCTTTTTCTATTCACTTGGACCAATCAGAGACTGGTTATGACCAGTTATTGTATACGCTGCACAGTCACACTTGATCTTTTCTTTCTGGAGAAAAAAAAACCAACTCGCCATTGATTGGTGGAAATTTTGGGCGCAGGCGAGCCTCTTTGAGGAGATGAATTGGTTTCAGTTCAAGAAAGGAATGTATGTCCGTTTGAGATAGCTGTGTGCACGTGGGGTCGATCGGCGAACTTAGCGTGACTTCGGCCCGAGCGGCCACCGATGAGACTAGCCTGGAAGGGCTGTTATCTAAACTGTAAGATGAAATCCTTCTGCCTCCTGACATAAACAGTTTCTTGAGCCAGCTGAGAAGAAATGGGTAACTTAAAATGAACAAACTTGAAATCATTTTGCGATCTACTAAACTGTTATTTGATTTAAACAAAGCATAGAAGAATTATCTGTTTGAGGACTGACAGCAAATCAAAATGAAACAAGATGTGAAAGATAAGATGGATTTTGATTGACAGACTTTTTATATATTCGGCCTAATTTCTTCATTTTCCTTAACTGTGACTAAATTCTTAGAAATTTAGTATATCGGAAGTACTGCCATTTGTTCTTTGGTGTGAATCTCGTGCTTGTACAATGCTCATACAGTACTAATTCAATTCGGTCGTTTTACTTCGTTGTTTCGGGTTTTAGTACATGCCAAAATCTTCAGCCTTCCAACGGCTGAGCCATCCGTTCACAAACAAATGTCAGCCGTTCGAACTGTTAAGCCATATCCATTCACAAAAAGTCTTCATCCGTTCAATAGCCGTTCACGTTATCCGGCCGTGAATGGCTTCTGCGTTCAGAAACCGCTTTGTTTATCCCTTCAAACGGCTTATCCGCTGCACTTGTCAGTTTGTCCGCTCTCAAACGGCATAAGCAAATTAATCCAAGGAAAATATAAAAGACATAATCAATCAGCCGTTGGCAAAAACAGGAAATGTTATCAGTTCAAAAGAAAACTTTAAATCCACTCAACTATATGGCCAAATTCACCCGCTTTATCATTTCGAGAATCGAAACGGCCGTCGTTTTGATTCAGCAGGTTTACAGCTATTTAGCTCAAGTTACACCAGGAGTTACGGACACAAAATTGTCGTCAACGATAATAATATCGGACAATTTATAACACAGGACAGTTTCCTTGAAATTATTGTTCATTATTAATAGCCAATTAATTTTTCTCCTACTGCAGAAGTGGAAGACATGTACATGTTTGTTACTTTTGCAGTTTGATAAGATGGCTCGTCGGCTTCTTTGTGTGAAATCATCCAAATTCTTCGATGGGCTTTTCACGTTTTTTATTGCTAATATTTTTCATCCTTACTCGTTTAGCCTTGAAACATTTTACTCAATTGAAATATTTTCTTTACTTTCGCTTCTTGACTCTACTTCACTTATTTTTATCCAACAATAAGATTCATGTTGTTGAGACGCCTTGAATTTGCATAAAGTTTCAAAGTTACTGAAGCGTGAAAAGTGACGCTTTTGTCATGTTTTCACCGCGACTGAGAAACTTGCTTGTTTTAAAATTTGAATTGTATTCGGAAGCTTTTTCCCAGTTAATATGTTTCTTTTTACATCTTTGCCACAAGGGCTATTCCGTTCGGAAGTCGCTAATTCAAATAACCTCATTTCGCGCTACTACCACGCTCCAGGACACAGTAAAATTTCCTCCAGGTCGCCGAAAAGCAAAACAAAGCAAGAACAACGGTGATCGCGAACAAGCATCGAATTCAGAATGTACCGAAGTGAAGTGAAGATTTAGCGAGTTACTAAGTGATGGTTCTCAAATCTGTTTGAAAACTTCCGAAATTAAAAGTACAAACCTCACAATTTGTAATGACTGTACATGCAGATGAACGCAAATTTGGAGGATATGTTCTTATTATGAATTTGCCCGTGAATGCAAATTCACCCGATACTGTATAAACCAAAATACAACCATGAATCTTCTTTTGAAAGCTAGAATGAAAAGCACTCCGCGAAACCCACGAACAGCAACTCCCAGAATGCATTTCGCTTCTACAGAGGGATAAAAAGTGCGCGACAAAAGCGCGACAGACAAAAGTGCGACAACTATCCAAAGGAATTCAAGACGCCAGCATAAAGAGACGACTTATGACGTCATCGCTAAAAAATTGGATTAGTGGCAGGAAAATTTATCACGGAACTCGTAGAATGTGAAAAAAATTCTCTTTTATTAAATAGGTAATTAATAAATGGATACCCTTTTTAAACCATTCAGTAACGAAGATGGGTTTCCCTACCAGTGTTATTAAACAATATCAACTCCTGGTCACGTCACGGTCTGAAACATAGGAAAGGACAGTGATAATGTCTAATCAGTCTGTGGATGTCGAAATTACGGAGTGAACAACTAGCGAAAAAGGCCAAATTATACTATTGGAAGCTCAATTAGATGACACGAAGTTTATTTTTCTACACATTTACGCTCCTTTCGATTTAGCTCAACAGGTGAAATTTTTCGACAGTTGGTAAAGTATGCAAATGAGAATATCATTGTTGGAGGGGACTGCGCACTTTCACCAAGTGACAAAAAGGGTGGCCGCCCCGTTTAGAAAAAGTTTGTTGTACATGTAATCACTGTAGAATTTTGCACTTAAAGGACGCTTGGCGATACATACACCCGAATGAGTCATTGTTCAGTTGTTTACTTGGCACCATCCAAAAATCCACTGCAGATCACATTACTTTGATGCAAAATAATTACAGTGTCCTTCAGCGATCATGCGGCAGTTTCAGTCTCTCTTCTGTCTACAGATAACGAAATAAATCGCGGACCAGGATTTTTCAAATTTAATAATTCCCATTAAGATGATAACAATTTCATTGAAGAACTCAAAGAGAACATAGCCGGAAATACAGAAAGAAAAAAATCGCTACTTAAATGATAAAAGACTACTGATTGGGAAATGCTCAAGATGGAAATTAGAAGCTTCACTTTATTCTTTTTCAAAAGGCGATCTCGATTCATCAAAAGAAAATGTGTCTAAATTTTATAATGTAAAATTTAAATTCAACCAGTTATCGTTGCTCAAAACTAAAGGGGCTATGACGCGAAATAAAGCTCGCTGTGGTGCGAACAGGGTGAACACAATTTCAATATTTTTATCACCTAGAGAGAAGAAATCGCATTGCAAAGTACACAACAAAACTGAATTTCTCAGATAGTAATTGTGTTATATGTTACCTTATTTCGGCGACTTAATAAAATAAAGGTTTATAAAAACAAACTAAATCGTAGGAGTAAAGAGGTTTTAATTCGTTGAAGAAGTCTGCAACGAACCAAGAAAGAACCTCCCTTCTTTCTGAAATACTGCTTTGGAATAATACGCCAATGTGCTATTCTCCGAAGTGCGCAACAGTCTTGGGATCCAGGCGAGTCTTAGGGCTTTAACATAATAAAGGCCTGATCTTGTTTTATCTTTTTTTTCTACAGAGGAACTTAAAAGATTTTGTTGTTACAATGTCTAAATTCCTTTGGGAGCATCCGGATTAGAGGCCGAACAGACAAGTTGCCATATAAGGTTTCAATTAGCATGGCTCTTTCAAATATCGTCAAATCCCGTGAACTCCAACTTAGTAAAGTCCAACTTATTTTGCAACTTTTGCAATGGATCTCTTTATCGAAGATGAGCTGTTATTCTATTAATAATATACGAAAAACAAATCCTTAGTATCTAAATAGGGCTGTGGAACCGTTTTAAATCCAGAGGCTTATTTCTCTTACTTTTCCATTTCCACAACTAAATCAGCAATTCTTTCGAAATCCCAAACAACCTTTAAGGCCATTCGTGAAGATTCTATGTCCGCATTGAATAGAGTGATATCATCAGCGAATTGGGACAGCTTGATTTCCTTACCGAAGACTTTGATTCTTCTCAAGTTAAAATCTTGACGACAATACCTCCGCACAGAGAATTAACACACACCTCATTTGTAAAAACAATGCTTTAACATCAAACATTACTGGTTCAAACTATCAGAAGGACACATTTCCAAAGCTGTTCGGTGGCATTTGGCATTTTACATCTGCCAAATTCATTGTCTAATATAATTAAATCATGTAATTTCAAATGCAATGTTTCAACAATTCTCATCTTCCAACAAACGTCTTTCCATAAACGCTACCAGTTACGCTTACGAAAGCGTCTAGTCTTGAAATTAATCATGCCTTTGGCAATGCCAATGCAGCGACAGTGAGAGCGCTCCATCAGCACAACAAAAGTAGGGATCCTACTCATCTCAAGTTATTATATTAGATTTCTGACAGTGATAAAGATATTTGTCACGGAGAATGAAATATTAACCCCGCAACGAGATCGTTTCCTGGTGTTTTATCATTATTATGAAGCAGACCAAAGAAGGCGCTTAGCTAATTACCAGATTAAAAGAAAAACATTTTTTTGTTTGCCGCTGTAGGAGACAAAACATGCCAAACTCTTTTCTAGACACTGCCCTATTCGGCTCATTCTATACAAACTAATTTCAAAACACATAATTTCGTAGACTCACCGTCTCATTACCTTTGTTTATCCGCACGTCTCGCGTGGGACGTTTTTTGTCTTTCCTTGAGAAACAGTTCCTTGTTGATAAACAAAACGCGCCAATCTTCAGTAAATTGTCTTATTAAGGTGTTTTCCACACGTTGACTATCTCCGGCGCTTGTATCTGTTCCTAGTTTTGTTTACTATGAGTTACTAACGTGTTGAAGTCCATTTCGACAGCGTTTAAAGCAAAAGCCCGCCTCGAAATCACCGTTTTAAGCCAAAAGGACGACACAAGTAAGGTAAAATCTAAGTTCGTGGGTATTTTTTTCATGTTTTCAGAGATCAGTTGCGATTCTTCGCACCATTCAGTAAATCCGTAGATTGCTGTCAAAAAGACGCACATTCAAACAGCTTGGGTACTGTGTGAGTACGAATGTGTGCTGAATTCTTGGGTCTTTTCTAGTTTTCCATTTGCTTGAGAACAAAGAACATTTCTACCACACGATGAAGACTGAGACATTTTTTTTAAAAGAAGAAGCCTCTTGAATCTTGTCGGAAATAATAATGAAGTGGTTTGATCAAAGTATTTGATATTTCATGTATGTCCAAATATACTGATTACGAAAAAAATTTAACACACCTGTACGTGTTATGTTTCTCTAGGACAAAACTCTAAATTTCAAGTTTACCAGCTATAAATTATATAAATACAATGCTTTTATCGGGTGTCTTTCTGTAATTTTATAAAAACAAGAACAGTCGTATTTCCTGATTACTTTGGCCAACGTTTGCGTCATTCGTAACTAGGTCTGATATCTGTTTTATTTACTTGAATTTTTGGTATATATTATCGTATCTATCTGATTGTGCTATATCATTTGAACTGACTCGTCAAAGCTTCCTGCAAGAAATTTGAGGGGAGGATTTGTTAACAGAACGAATCCAATGGTTGCCTGTCAATGTCAGCTAGTGTTCCTTTGTAACTCAGCACGATGAAACACGGTGACTGAACTGAATCGAAAACCAAGAAAGGGTAATTTAAAGCTTTATTCTGTGCCTCGTCTGTATGTCGTATTACTTTGAAACAATATGAAATTTTCACACCATTCACTTTAATTTTGGACAGCTCCATATACACAGACAATGCAAGTTCGGGGAGGAAAATCCTCAATTAAAATAATATTTTGCTCAAATGTATAAATTTGAATAGTTAGTGATCTTTCTCTGGGAGATGGAAAAAAACTTAATCTATTATAACACCCGAGTTTAAAATCTACAAACGACATAAACAAAATCCAAATAGAACCTTGTCGGTTTTATAAGACCGAGGTGTGTTACCAGAAAGTTGCAAACTTTTCATAGGATACTAATTTTCTTTCGGTTTTATTGTTTACCGCCAGGTCGACAGGGAGTCTGCTATCTTGAATAATTATCGAATAAATACGTTAATGAGTTGAAAAACACTTGAACAACGGCTATTAATTAAATTCCAGAAAATGTTGCGTAAAACACAATATTACACCTGTACGAAAAAGGATCCTTGAAAGAGGTTCAGACAACAAGTGTATCGTGTAAGAATTAAACAGAATTTCAAATCCAATTTCAAACTGGTTTATTACACTAAATTAGAAGTGTAAACTTTTTGTGACAATTTCCACGAGTTTGGCTTTTAGCTTATTCAAGAACCTCAACAATGAACCATGTAAAATTTAGTAAAATTTACACAATTTTTTGCACGTGCGTTTGCATTTTCGTTCGGATCGCACGCTTAGAAAATTGTTGTGAATATAATATTCAATGCAAATGTCACTTTAGTTGGATTGTCCAGTGCCTGGCCTCTTTAATTATTTTACAGTCGTTATGATAATACGGGGTCTAAATAAAACAAAAAAATTATCAGGGCATAAAAAAAGAACAAGAACTCGGCAAATATATATTTTCGAGATATGACCTTGAATTCGAATTTGATTCACTGTTCAGATTTGTTCGATTTTACCGTGGTTCTGTTTCATGTTCATTTTTTCTCATTGTCCTTGTGGCTTTAGGGAATTCATGATCAGTCGAATGAAGCACAGAATATTGTAATTTTTTCAGTCGTTCACATTGTAATTTAATTTTCAAGGTACAATTTAGAAGGATGGGTAGTTTTCCGATTGGCTTATATCAGTGATATATTGGTCTTGTTAACAGTCTTAGTCACGTGCACTGAAAGCCTTGGGAAACCTCAAGGTTCTAATATTGTATTTATGTTGTATTTCTTAAGTTTTGTTAGAACGAGTAAACGATTTTGTTTTTTTTTTTCAAGCAATAACAACACAACTATTGTAGCTCTGATATACGTGCATCCGACAGAACTTGTTTCGTTGTTCTGGCCAAAGTGGCTGAATTTTATCAGTGACCAGATGTGTAAACCTTGTCTTGAAAATGACAGCTTTTAAAGCTAAGCACCTGCCAAAGTGGACACAAGGCAACGAAAAATTCACTATACATAACATTATTAAGAATGATGTGTAATCTATTGCGAGCAACGTCAGAAAGCTCACTGAATTATGAACTGACGAAATCTTCGGCGACATAATCGGCTTTTTCGTAATGAAATATTCGTGACAACCTTCTCGTCGTGAATGACTTTTCCCCACAGTGAATGATCAGAGCTTTTACCCAAAAGAGCCCTTAGGTCTGCCTAACCAACTATAAGGTGAACACGTTCTGGAGTGTTCCATTTTCTTCGCACTAGCAATATAGCCTTCGGGCTCATCAATTGGGTATTGACATTTTGCTTTCTGTATCTCCAGTAGGGTCTTAAATAAGTGGCAGTATTGGCACTTCACGGTGTATAAGGCGGTCTGAAAACTAGGCTTATTGTCCGCGATATATGAAGCACCTGTGGAAACGGCAATGAGAGACAAAACAGGTTAGTTACCTAGTGTCTGTAGTGTTAATTAAGCAAAAAAATATTGCTTGAATCTTCATATAATTAGCTTCTAGCAACTTTCGTTTCCTAGCTAGGCGTTGTACCGCGAAACACTTTCAGGCTGAAAAAGACGTCACCTGATGCAATTAATTTAAGCGGCTTCTTAAGGAAGCCGTTAGCATTTCGGCGGTCCGTGTTTGAGTGGAGGTCAACCAACGATTGATGAAAATGACGAAAATGGTATAATCCTCAATAATATATTTTGGAAAAACAGAACACATTAAATACCCGACAATGAAGTATCGCCAAAAGATAATCTCGGCTGTTGGTGCCGAATTAAAATTAGGGATTTAGCGAACACGGTTAGTTGGAAGAGGTTTTCGTTGTACCTGAAGCATCGAGGGTTGGTATTAAGGGGACGCAAATGTGGAAATTAAGAGCCGCCTTCTGTAAATTTCAACTATCATCGTTTGGACGAGAAAAAATGAAATTCCTCAAACTTTCCCAG
>OMLO01000292.1_pt1 | contig 30225 bp, 31 predicted proteins | sample 1674811 | NCBI WGS metagenome assembly OMLO01 (sample SAMN06265003, study PRJEB25207) | coral metagenome | isolation source: Coral host | place: Mexico:La Bocana,Puerto Morelos, Mexico | collected 2008-11-13
CTGCTCACCGCCGTAGTTTTGCAGTTGAATCATGGCATAAACGCATAGAACCTAAAATAGGCTGTCGTTTTACAGTGCAGAACTTTTAAAACCCCCCCAGAACTATGAATATAGAACCTGAAGGTCACTCCCTAAATGAACAGGAACAACATCTTCCAAATTTTCGTTTTGGGGGTTCCATCTTAGTTTTCTTAGGTATTTCTAGATGTTATGCTTGAAATTCAAAATCATGTTTCACCAAACCACTCTCATTCTTGGAGGCTTCCCTTTACTAGACCACCAAATTCGCCAGCGACATCATTCCTGTGGAACAAGAGATCTGGGAGAGGTGAAAGGTCAGTCAAATTATGCTGGTTGTTTAATAGGGATCCTTATAATGGTTTATCATAATCCCTATATAGCTGGGCAGTATAATCTCCTATATAACCTACACCGCTGGTTTTTTTTCATTGCTCAATCATCTCTTGATCCAAGTGAAACAAACTCCCTCTTTTGTTACAGCCGGGAGGCATTTGAAGGGTTTTTTTCCGAAATATGTGGTGAGAATCTTAACGGATGACCAATCATCAAAATGGAGCCTAACCACTCCAAACATCCAGGATATCTGATGAATTCCTTTGAAGTGCAAGTTTTGATTTATACCATTCGGATCCTTAATATGAAACCAATATCTTACATCCTGTACCATATTTCCCGAATCTCCCAGTGCTTCGGAACAAGTTTAGGCTTTTTGAGCACTTAAGCACAATAGTCCTAAGGTCTTCAGTGGCTTGCATTTGGAGGAGTACGAGGTTCATGTTGAAAAAGGTGGTGGGTTATGTTGGTCTGCTTCCAAACTGCTTCATTCCAGAGACTTTCACCCTGGATCAACCAGCTATTCCAATGGTACTCAAGTGCCGTGTTCCACAAAGAAGGTGCACTAAATTAAAGTCATATTGGAATCCAATACCAATCTCTAAAGTCAGAAATGGACATCAATTTTGCAATTTCTAATTGCATAAGTCATAAGTGGCTCAAACTCTTGTAGCTTAAATGAATAAAGAGTGGCTTAATCCTTGCCAATATACACGTTTCATTCATTCCCTGAAAGCTTTGTCTCATGGTTATCAGCCAAATCAAAACAACAAACAACAACTATCAGAATGCTTCACAATATCAACTTCTCTTCCCTTTTGATCAAATACACAGATATTATGGTGCCGCAAAAAAAAAACTTCAAACATCACCAAGAGACGTTGAGGCCCGCAAAGAAACCCGACAGAATGTTGAGGCCGTTGTGGCGATAAGGCCAAACGGTCAGCGACAAAACCTGGGAAGTACACATCATGAATTTAGGCAGTTTCCTGCCAAAGGAAGTCATTCATGAACTTCATTTGATAAGGCATATAGGAGCCTGAAATGAATATGTATTCAGTATGAGCCGCGCCAGCATCGTTGCGAAATCATTCACCAACTGCAGCTTGGTTGTACATTGCATATATGGCTTCAGTGTGAATCATGTTTTGCTTTACCCCACACAGGAACTGTTCTTTGTGCCCTTGGTAGATAAAATTGAGTCGAAGATCAAATAAACAACAAACACAGAGATTTCAGAGCTGTACTGGATAGGGCAATCAAGATTTGTTTTCTACGTTCGGCGTATGATGGCTATTGCCGGTCAAAAAGGAACATCATCCATAGGAGCACATAACTCCGGAAGAATTCATGGATTTAGAACTCTGTGGAAAAAGCTAGCTCAAGGTTAGAAATGCATCCTGGCACTTGGTACCAAGCAAGAACAACAATGACACATTCCAGCATCGAAACAAATCCTTGATATAATACATTGCACAGATTACATCATTACATGCCTTAACTATCTTCACCCTGGCGTAACAAAACCCCAAACATTCTGGAGTTATCTGACATGGACGATGCCTATGTATTTCTTTTGCCTCAGCTGCTCAAGGCATCGCCATTCCAACCAACCCTCAGGATCTTGGTATGCAGCAAGACACGAGGTACCCAATACATAGCAACAAGGCCACTTGTAGACCTCAACGGAAACGAGATGCCAAATTACCAAAGGTAGAGGGTGGAGTTTTGTTGTTTTTGCTCATGGATATTTATAGAAAATATGTACAGTAGTGAATACAAGCAAAGTAGCTGAAAATAAGAACAGTTGAAGCAAATGAGATTGATTGGTATAAAAGGTGTCATGGCATGTCAGGATGACATGTGAACTTTACTGGTGCCAAATGTGGCCATAGTTGTTTGGAGATGCATCTGGATTTGCAATGAATTACACTCTGGTCACTCAGGTAGTCCTGTCTGCTTTTCTTTACTTTTTCATACTTTTTCATGGCGCTTTCTTATGGTTTCTTGTTTTGCTTTGGACCGATGTGATTGCACATCTTTCGACGTCTTTCAGATATGTTGGACACGTCTTCCCCACAGGGTTTCCCTCAGATCTCCTGCAACACCTGAAGTCGTCGCTCTTCAGCGTCTTCACGCGCCAGCAAGGAACCAACGAAGCCGCCTGGCACCACAGCATCCTCCTTCAGAATCACTTCCAAAGCGTTGTGACCGTGGCATTTTTCTGAAAAGATGAAGTTTCAAAGCAACTGTGCAAACTTTTGATACCAACACCGCTGCGGCCCGAGTAACATGACTCACAGAATCGTCCATCTCCTTTGCTCAGCTTCAAAAACAAAGTCTGCAAGGTGTTGGCCATGGAGGTCAAGATCTGATTGTTCCGACAGAATTCATATCACATATTTCCAATATTCATGATGATTGAGATGATCTCCAGATGTGATTTGAATTCCTCATGGTCCTTTTCTATGTCCTCGTCATTTCACAGAAAACTGCCAAGTTGCTGGAGCCAAAACTGTGAAGCCCCGCAGCACCAACTCCTCAGCGAAGTGTGCCATGTCCAGCCGGGAGCACAACAAGCCATGCACCAAGACCACAGAGCACGCAGCACCTCAGCTTCGAAGTAAACTAAAAGACGCAGAAGTCAGAAAACGAACGGATTCTGAAAAACACAACACACATCATGCGGTTGAATGAATTATGCATCGGTTTACGTGTACTATGTGTAGTGATGCGTACTGATGTGTGACTCCGTGGCACTTTTTGCCTGACAAAAACCAAGGTTTCAGATGCTTTTTTCAATTCGATAGATTGTTTGAAGCGTAGAGAAATGGGATGACATCTGACATGATCTCCGTGCACAAAGACTTCAGCATCTGAATCTTGCCATGCGCCACCTCCTGATTTCAGTGGCCGAGATACGAGACTTCACTGCAGGTTCCTGGGCCGTTGACATGTTCGCTCAAAAAGTGAAACGTGTCCTGTTGCTGTTGCTTAACATTTAAGTTTCAAAGATAAGAGAAAATCCTTTTTTGTCGAAAAGGCCAACAATCTAAAGCTGACAACATCTGACAACCCTGTGAAAGGGAGCCTTTATTTCACTCAGCCACACAGCTTTGAATTTCTCAGCGTTGCAGTTCTTACTCATCTTACTCCTGTCTCAAAGAGGATTCTTGAAAGATTGCACCTTGGACATATTTCGTTCAGCGGTCTTACCTAAACACAAAAAGGCACACCTACGTTCGACGCGCACCTCCATATACAAAAGGCCATCTCGTGGCAACTCCACTTCTGACTGAGAGCCCAGTGGCAAACCTGAGAGAGATCCTCTGGAATCTAGAGACAAAAAAAAGACACCTTGGAAAATGGATTGAAGATTTGTTTTTAAACTCAAAATCCGTGAACTTCTGATCCGAATTCAATCTCCAGATTTTGGTCCGAGGCTCCCAACGTGCTAAAAGCCAGTTTGCGGGCACTAAAAGAATAGCGATAGGAGGACCTCGACTCAAAAAAATCAAAAGATGCACATGTTTCTGAAACAAAAAAATGTAAGAACGTGTTTCACTGGTCGGTTCAACATCGCCCAGTTGCAGTGTTTCACCCTCCACGCCGGAGGACCACAGAGAGGCTGGCCGCCCTCCGATGAAGACACGATCACCTGATCGATCAGTTGGACTGGCAACTGGACAGCCTTTATGTCTTAAAACCATCCTTTGGTATAGATACAGATACAACAACCACTGAAAATGAATCGGAATGAACTATAAGCTCTTCGTTCAACTGACCAACTGATCCTCATGACCGTCAAGCTTCTGTATTGAATGGCTCGCAATGTCACAGATTTGCGCTTGCGAGAGCTGCTCGGGAACTTGCCTGAAGGGACCATGCGGGATGCATTGGGATGATATGGATATTGTGACACAAAATTTACGCAAAGAAACCATACTCCCGCGCATTAAGTCATGACATCAAACAAAGTACTGTGAAAAGCAAAATGGCAGGTCACGGTAACATCCCAGCGCAGTCAGGGTTGCCAGGGTTGCCACTCTGGGAGCTCCTGAAATCAATCCATCGCAAAAACGCCAACAAGTCATGGAATGACAAACGCCAATGGTTTCGACTTTTTGCCATTTAAGGATTCCTCCTAGCAGTTGAACGTGAGTCCGGCAAGCTGGTACTAGCGGCAATGCCCTTTGGCTGCGCCATGGCAGGGTAATATCCATGCTGGACCTATGGACGAGAATGTCTATTCAGCCTATAAGCATATGGATGGACATAGGTCTAGATGCTGAAATGGTTTGCACAAAAGCAGGTATTCCGGTCGAGAGCTCACTCGAATTTTACTTTTTATGCACCATGCAAATCCCATGCAACTTCAACACACATCCGGTGTTGACAATTCGAAGCTCGAGGCAGGAAACTGCGTAATTTCAAATGTGTCCATTCAGCTTTTTCTCTGTTTACTTCAGATTTGTCATTCATCAAATTTCCCAACAAAGCTGAGCCTGCTCCCATGAGGCCAGTGTCATCAACGATGTGCAAATGATCAAGTTGATATTGAAGCCATCCTTGGAACTGAAGAAATGGCAACTTGGTAGTGACATTCGTCAAAATCCAACGCCAAACAACTGCGTTTGATATCCTTTGTGTGCTGCAACAGCTTGTGAAACCTTGAGGATTTCATGGTTTTCCGCACGGATGTCATGCCCAACCCAGGCCTGCTGCAACTGATCTACCAGCTGCAGGCCGTTGTTCCATGTACATTCCTGGAAGCGTTGTTCGGGACTGTGTATCACGTGCATCTAAATAGACAGGGATTCTCCTTGGATGTCAATGCAGAACCATAGGTTGCAAGACCTGATGTGCAGGTATAGTGAGCATCTGCAAGTAAAAATTACAGTCCAACAAAAGATATGGTCCAGTCACAGTGGATTTTATATCAAAGACATGGATGTATTGTAAAAGCATCACTTGAAACGAAAGATCCGGCTCCACACTTGCAACCAAGAGACTGTGAGGCAAACGCAAACGTCGCAAGGCACTGAGTAGCTCGGATGCCTATCAGTTCCATGCAACAATGGTAAGAACCCCAAAGTGAATCGAAATAAGTGAACTATGCATATCTATGAATGGTAGTATAGGAGCCACACTTTAAAGTGGACTGGAGATCCTTCATGCATGAAGCCGTTGAATCATCCAATGTGGCAAGAGTTCAATCAAATGCAAGTAACTACGAAGGGGTGTCAAAAAATTTGCCATGAGAAGGCCATGGGCATTCCCTTGCAAGTCTGGAATTCTGGGCATTCCTCGCCTCTTGCCACGTTTGACCACTCATCACTGTGTTGAAGGAGATCGTGTTGGGTAAACTCGTCTCCTTCCAAAGTGGCAAAGTGTTAATTTGCAAATACAATTCAAAGAACTCTTTTTTTCTTTTAGAATCTGTCAAATTTTCACATCGTTTCATGTCAGCCTGAACACTTGTCTGCATGGCATTGAGGGCAGCTTCCCAACGATGGCTCTGGCCTAGCACCTTGCATGACAGTGTTGAGTCCTTTCGCATGACACTTGTGCTAGTGTATATACTAATAACCATAAATATATCGTCAAAATCAAAAGTTTGCCACAACAATCCAACAGAATCTAATAACATCTAGTAACATCAACAATCAACAGTCAAAATTGGTTGACCCGAAACAAGTCTTCAGATTCAAAACTCCAGATGTAATCTGGACGCTGAGACATGCACCTTCAGCACTGAATTTCTCAGAGGTGAACTGGGCCGAACCTGAATGCAAACGTTTGACCGCCTAAAAGAAGAGTTATGAAGTTATGCAAAGAACCGCGTATGTCGGGAAAGCAACGTTTCGCGTTTCGACTTGGACTGGCACCTCTCTGCTTCTTGTCTCCTTCATCAGTTGAAGTGCTTCACGCCATTGACCTTTCTACAACAAATCCTGGAGGCTTTTAGGGGAAGATCACAACCTAAGGCTCGGACTCAGTGAAGCAGCCAAACTGCCAAAAGTCACCACTGTGGGCCTGACAAAAATTGGTTTGGAAGCTTCAAAACTGAGATGTGATGTCTTGCAAAACCTTTTCGTCTGTAATTCTCCTGCATGTGAGATAATGATAATAAACTCAAATTTCATGATCTTTTGACTAACTTTTCAATCTCGGATCCCGTTCCTGCAATTTTCCCACCCTGATTTTGACGGAATGTGGCACTAAGATCCCCTGCTGCAAAGCCTCACAGCGGAGCTCTTCCAAGAACTTCACCTGTGCACCAAGATCGAAGTCGAAACACAAAACGTTGATCGAAAGTGGAAAACACCAGCAGCATATAAATAGTGAAATTGCATAAAATAGCTCTTCCTTTTCAAAACACGCTATTGGAGATGTGGCATGATCTAACGGGATGACTTGGGATGGGCCAAATGCCACAAAAAATCAAAACATCTGTCACATGGCCTCCACTCCCGTGGAAGGAATGGCAGCGATGGCCTGGCAAAGCAATCTCACTGGGCGGGACTTCGTGGAGATGAAAAAAACGTGTCCAGGAAGGCAAAGTTGTAAACGACAATGTCTGCTTTTACACCGTCTAACCTCAACAAAAGGCGCAAACCTTTGCACTGCCAAATCCAATTGGATGCCATCAGAATACGATTCCCAAAAAAATCAGCGCAGCGTAGCAAAAACATCAGTGAGATTGTAATAGGTACTATATATTACTATATATATATATATTATATACTGTATACACCATATAATCATATGGTCTACACACCAATCTGCACCCAAAACTTCATGTTTTTGCGAATAAGCGCCACATCATCACCCTCGAACTTGATACGTTCTGTTGGTTCTGAGAGCTCTGCGAAACCATCAGCTGCATTGCCTTTTTCCATTCAGAGGCCTCCCAATTTCCCCTTGTTTCAAATAGAGTTCGACATCTTGATTTTTGCCAGTTCTCTTGCTCAAATCATCTCAGATCCATTTGGTGCTAGCATCCTGGCTTCGTATCTTATCCTCAAACTTTCCTGGTTCCTCGTCTTTCACTTTTAGCCTAAACTGTTGCAAGCTTCAAATTCGGACTTGCCTTGCGACATGAACCAATTCCGGCCTTAGACTAGTTGGCTGAGAAACATGAGATGATGACTAGACTTTCTGTTGGATAGAAAATTCGGCCCAACTTAGCTCCCTGCACTGAGCGTCACAGCATCAGCTTCTACAGCTTCTGACTTTGATGCCTCTCTCCAACCCAAGATCAAAAGTTTTGTAAAGCTTTGTCAAATTTGTCAAACGAAAAACCTATCACCAATGATGTTGACAACGGAGCTTTCGTAAGAAAAACACGGGTCAAGGTAGTCCTCGATCACTTGAAGAGACTGCTCCCAGCGGCCTCAATGGCAAGATGACGTGCGCCAATGTTCAAGATAGCTCATTAGCTGATGTCAACACAAAGATATAAAAACAACACAAAACACAAAAAACGTAAAAAACATGGTACAAAGACTGTCTTAGCACTTATCTTCACAGCCACTCAATCATTTTCTCCCAACCACCGGCCTTCGCATGCGGTGATCACTGTGTTGAAGGAGACAATGTCTGATTGAACTCGGCCCTACATGACTTCGGGATCATCTTGCATGAGACCAGCATAGAAGTAGCAGCACTTTCGATTTACATTCCTTGCCTTCATTCGTTTCAATAAACGAAGAGCTTCCAGCCATCCGCTGTCCACTGCTTTGCAGCGTTGCAAGCGCTGGTTGTAGCCGTCAGTTGAAAGCCTGTCCACGTTTTCCGGGCACGTCGAGAGTGCAGGGATACTTCGTCTAAGATCTATGCTCACACTGGCAAACATGACAGTCTTGAGAAACATTGTTCCAAATCTCTACCGTGCCTGGGAAAAGTGGAAGTGGAACCGGCACATTGCATGAACCGACTGTCGCTTCATTCGAACACTGTGCTTGTACTTGTGCAGAATTGCCAATCAACTTGCAAAGGGGCGACAAGCCTTCTTTACTCCAAAACTGCAAAACGGAAGAGTCTATCGAAGGATATCCAGGAGAGTAATACTCCTTGACACTTGAGACACATGGAGACACTTGATATTGCAATGGAATCACTGTATTGCGATGGTGCCTTTTTGTTCTTGCAAGACTAGTTGATGACTAATCCCGGCAGCTTGTCAAGTAGAAAGCTTGTAGCGGTGCACTATTGGCATAATCTCTACTCTTCTTAAAAAGGCTTCGTTGGTTCAAGTAATTGACTTTCGCCCTTGGCAAAGGTATGGCATTTCCACTGACAGTTGAAATGCCAAAAACCGAAATCCGCATCTTTTGTTCTCCAGCTTCTCAGGTGAGACTCGCACATTAACTGAAATTCTGCGCATCTCTGCAACCCTTAACATGGTTTCGTTTGGCGCTATGGCCAGGAAGAAATGCCTTTCTGCTTCTTTGGCTGAACGACGCTGCGAGATCTTTGAATGTCAAAGCTCAGTTCGATGTCCCTCAGCATAGAAAGTATACAAAAGCCATCAAATTGGGAGCCGAATTTAGAAAAACGGTGATTCAAGCACAGCAAGCCTTGCACGTGAGGTCTGTGAAAATTTTCTCATGATTGAAGTAGTGGACGTACCGCTCATGTAAAATGCATGCACATACGAGCTCACAGCTTTGTCAAAGGATTTAACCGTCATGATCCCTCATAGTCAATCATTTGCTGTCGAAGCAGCGTTGTCCTGGATAGATTCGGCATGGACTGCAAAGCAACAGTGGGAACGGAGCGTCCACGTTTGAGCGTGAAGCTCTCTAGGTTGTTCGAAGATTTCTCTTTCTCTCTTTCGAAGCTGCACTCCTGCGGCAAATATTTGGTCCAATCCGATCCTCGTGAATCATCCGAAGGACGTGTGTCATGTCTGCAATCTTCATTATCTCATTATTTCATGTCTGCAAGTCTAGCACTTACTTCATTATGGTCCAGCAATGTCCAGCACGGCAAATCATCCTACGAAATCATCGAGTGAATGATTTTCAATATGAGAACGTGATGTAGTTGCTAGATCTTATCAATAGGATCACTTCTTCAACGTCTTCAATTGTGAAATCATAGGTCCTCTGCATATGCAAAGCCAAGGCTAGGCCGACTCCAATGAGAAGCACGACGTGATGGTGCTGGTGCAACGAAAGGTTGCATAGCCGGCGCGGATATCACTGGCTGCACTGGTTGCACTGGTACCGACTGCGGACCTGGTTGCACTCGTCTCAAAGCTACTGCACTGGAACGAGATCTGATTCAAGGTCTCACTGCAGCTAAGGTCTTGACAAATGGGGTCGTTCAAGAACTCTGTCAAGCTTATCATGACCTCGCCCACACCAGTTGTCAATGCCAAAGCAATGACAACCGTTAAGCCTTAGCACGAGTTGAATGATGTGCTTCAAGTTCAGCTCTATGACAGCGACTGAAGCAAAAAATATCAGAACTTATAACATCTTGTAACACTATACTTACACATATCATGTACTAATATCACTTCTCAATGACTGATTCTCTATTATTTCCATTTTCTCTTTGCATCTCGTTTTGCTTTCCATCTGTTTGCATACGCTGAGTCAAGCAACTGACGCGGATCCAGTTGGGGCCCAGGACTTCGCTAATACCATTGGCACAAACAATGATACTCGCTATAAGGCAAAAAAGATTGCTGGCGTAGCAACCGATGATCATCCGAGACCTTAGAATTAGAAGTTGGGAAGGATTTTTGAAAGTCCAAAAAAGTGCACTTGAAACATCTTGAAACATCTTGTCGCAATTCTTGACACGAATAAAGACATTTCAAGACCATACCGAGACATCAAGAGCAAATTGCATCAAAATACTGAGCCTGGCACCAGCTATATTGTCGAAAAACCAAGGTGATGTTCACGCATAGCACCACGGATACAAAACACAAATTCCCCAATCGCCAGCTTTGGGCCAAATCCGGGCCACCAACACCTCCACAGGATCAAGAAAAGTACACAGATGTATACAGTAAAGTCATCAAAGACAAAAAAACATCTACAGCGCTATAAGTGAAATCAGAAACACATCAAAGTATCAACCATATCAAAGTTTGCACTATCAGCTCTATCCTCTGAAATTGGTGTGGCAACAGCTGATGCACCTGTAACACCACTCATGGTTTCAGCCCATGCAACAGATATGATCATCGCTTGCACGATCGCAGTGGCCATCCAGAGGAACTGGACATCCTAAACGGGTCCCGGATCCTGTGAACTGCGAGACACTTCTTTTGAAATCCTCGAAAGACTCCACAACTCAATGGTTTTTTACGAAGATCGGGTACCCAAAATGCCATTTGTGGATTGATTCATTTCAATGCAAAACCTTTTCTGGCAGTGTGAATGCTGCCATGCTGCCCATTCTAAATCAATTTAAGTGGTGCCTGCCATCTTGATTGTCAGTAGATATAGTCACTAGTCTGCTAGTCTGATATTGTCCATCAGACCTATCAACAACAGTATCCGTACCATCTGCGAATGTCAAAGTTGCAAGGCCAAAGAGGTATGGTGCATGACCTGTGGGATCTTTCTCCAAGACATCCAGGTCATCCATCCTGACACGTGCACCCACTGTTTTTGGAAAGCGGATTGTTTTTTGGAATATTCAACTCACATGAAAACTATGAACAACTTACTCCAAAATGAAATCATTTCCTGAAAAAATGCATGAATCCAATTTGTATCAAACGTTTTTTTTTGACGATTTGAGTGGTCCAGTGGAGGTGAAAGCCTTCCAACCCCCGCCAACCTATCATACATTCCGAAGAGAAAGACCGGCAAATGGCAATGCAAGATATTGTAACCTTGCATTAGCCACCTCGGCACCATAAGCACTAAGAACTACTGTGAATTCTATTCTATTCCATTCTATTCATCATTCTCTAGAAGGATCTTTGGAGCAAATTCCAGGGAATGTCTTGCCAGGTTGAATAAAAGCAAAAGGTAGGAGAGCCAGTCTTGGTCTTTGACACCACCGCTATCTCTGCGTATTAGCCACGGACTCACCACGTTGGCACCAGAGAAGGCGTTAGCTGCAGCCGCCAAGATCGTGATCAACACATTCACCTGATTCCTTGTTCAAACAAAGTGACCCTGAACACTGACCTCTGACCTATTGAATTTCTTCGTGATGTGACTTCTGCTTTAACTTTGTACAATTTGTACAATGTAATTTGAAGCTTCAAAAATCTTGCAAAGTTTTTCAAAGGTGCTTATAGAAACTGTAGATGCAAACCATGGAATTCCGTCGGTACGCTTCTCGGCCGTGACCGAAGACAGCTCGGCGCAGCAGCCTCAGCACTGTCCAAAATCACGACGACGACGTGGGTCACCCGACGTGGTGGGAAGTGTCCCGCGTTCATTTAGACAAAAGCTGCAGTTTTTCGGTTGTTCGGTTTTTGAATCATTTTGAAAACGCATTTTGAACCAATCAATCCGTTACATGTGTGGAAATGAGGCTTTCCCAGTTCAAAACTGACAAAACTTTGTCTTAAACCTAGTCCAAGATTGAACATATTTAGGTCACCGGTATGTTGTGAAAATTCGTGCAACATCTGCAACAAGGCCGACATTGCCAGCATCCGACTCTTCACCACTGCGCCACGTGGCCGAAACTCCGCCAATGCAAAGTCACCGCTACGCGCAGCTTGAGCACCTTCCTTGCCACACAGGCCAACTCCCACGTGAGCAGCTACGATCATGGACACGTCGTTGGCCTTAAATTCAATCTGTCAATTTCATCAGTTTGGTTTCGCACACATTTCATGTCATTTCACGTTTGGTTTCGCGCACCATTGAACATATTTCAAGTTCAACCAGGGAAAACAAACATTTTGGACCAAGTCGCGCCATCACCAATGGACAAGGTTACAGCAGCATCGTCCATTTGCTTCACCTGAGTGATACAGAAATGTGACGTCGAAAATGTTCAAGCAATTTCAACTCGGACATTTCAATGCTTGTGTGCCAAGGCTCTAAATCGACAACATCTGCCTTCTGCTTCGGCGAGACACGGCAACACACCACTGACCTGCAGGGTTACGACGGAGTACGACGGTCGTGGCGCGACAGATTGGAACGACGGCCCGATCGTGGCGCCAATGGGCACCTGCACCGCTGTCCAGCTTGAAAAAGTAAGCAGCGGCTCTCGTCATTGCCCATGACTTCGGCCAACTTGGATCCTACCCGAATTCATCCAAAATCATCCCAAATTCCAAATGCTCACAGAAACTCCATCGAAAGTGATGCCATGCTCAAGATTGCTTTCGAGTTATGAGTGTCTGATGGCCATGTGACTTCCGAATTGAGTTCATACCAATACAAACAGTCACAATCGGTGGATCATGATATATCAGGATGTTCTCGGTATGCAGGAAATCCAAACGGGTCCTTCAATTGTAAGGGCGGGTTGGTCAGCTTCTAAGGCATCTTGAAGAATGTCATGGATCCTGCAGGCTAACAGCTCACTCATCTGGTCAATCAAGAGATTTGAAGCCTCTCCACCGAATGTTCAAAATCCCTCTTTCATTCCATTGTTTTGGTTGGCTAATTTATGCTAATCTAATTGGATCCTTCTGAACCTTTCCAGGGTTGAACCTCTGTGTCGAAAGTAATCCGCATGGCTTTGATCACTTAAATAGCTCATCACTGTGGGTGTTTGGCCTTTCAACCTCAAAAGATCTATCATCAGTTAGGTCACCGGTCGGTACTGAAAACTTCGATACTCTTCTTCTTGTGCACATCCTTTTGGACATTTGTGTTTTTTTGTTTTCCCGGATTTTTTGGGATGGCACGGCCTCTGCTCCGTGTTGCTGTCAATGATGAAATTGTTCATTTCTTCCGTGAGCAACTTGCACGACATGGCAATACTGATGGCTGTGTCGACCTTGTCACCAGTGAGCACCCAAACCTCAGTCCCAAGAGATTGCAAGCTGTTTCAAGCTGTTTTTTTGGTGCAAAACCTGACTCAGTGACTCCAATCTCGAATGAGATTTCCAAGTTGTATCTGACAATTCTGACATCTTTCCCTCGCACGAGACCGTGGATCCGTCCGAGCAACACGTATTCCTGCCTGTCGGAGCCTTGGTTGCAGCATGTCAGCGGAACAACATGTGAATAAGAAAAACATGGGAACCCAAATAGATCTGGGGAAACGTGGAAAATACAGGAAATTTGCAATACCTGGAAATACACAAAATGCAAAAAATCAGCAACAAAAAAACATCTCTCATCTCACATCATCCAACACATCATCAACGCGATGCTCACTGCTTCGAGCTGCTGCTCGATGGTCTCTGGAACTTCGTCTTGCAGCTTATCATCGATGGCTGTGGCTCCGAGCAACGTCACAGGCCTTCGGCTTGCATTTCGGATGTCGTTTTCATCACTTCATGGTGTTTCATTCGATTCGATGCTTTCAATTTAAGGTGTCTTTGATCTTTTATCCTACTAGCATTTAACAAGGTGATTGAACTTATTTGAATATACATTTAACATTTTTTTACACAATCCATGTCTTGGAATAAACATCAATCAACACTTCCACCTTTTGCGAGCTCACGCCAGCTTTTTCTGGTCTTACACCCAAAAAACCCTTTCAATTTGTATCATTTGCATCATTTGCATGGCACATCATGGCACCTCTTTGTCTCAACCTCACAGCACAACTCGTGGATCCTTTCGGCGCGGTCCTGCGCAACGAAGACGTCACCGTTGCGAAATCTATCATTTGACACCGTGCCTCGGTGATCATCGCCTTGGCTTCTTGAAACCGCTGATGCCAGTCCTTCGTGCTGAAAAAACCAACGGAAGATGTGGAATACCATTGAAATACCATGGCCATTATGTTCACTTTGAAAGGCACACCTGAAAAGAGGGAATCCTTGAACGGTAGATACTTCTCCTTCTTTGGTGGAGGTTGATTCGTCTCCCAAGCATCAAGAACACTGACACTCTTTCATGGTTCTTTCCAGACTCTCTTAATCAACAATAATCTTACAACTTATATCAATTAATTCATATGATCATTCTAAAGATTCTAAAGTAGTTTCGGACTATGAACACAAAAAAGCAGAATTTCGTTGGTTAGTTGTCCTCAAACTCCTCGTTGGTGAGGACCCGTTCTGCCAGGCACAAGGTGCGAAGGCCTGGGCATGCAAATTCAATGCCGGAATCCTTGTCGTATCAAATCCTTGTCACTTTTTTCAATGTCAGATTAAAAACATGAAAAGTACATGAAGTTTCCGCTTGCTCTCGCCTTGACGAGCAAATGTTGACAAATGACCCTCGCATTGGTCTTTGGCCGTTTGCCTCCAGTGCTGCAAATGTGGCTGGGAAGCTCTCAAACAGGAGTAATCTGTGGCTCGGTTTTCGCAGCTTCTGAGGCACCGAGCTCCACGACATGTGGGAGAATGCTGCTGTCAGCACCCTTCACGTAGAGCAAAATTTCACCATGAGGCAAGCGCAGCACAACTGACATGCGCTTCCGAACGTTGTCAAACTCGCAAACCTCAGTCTAGGCCAAAATTGGCACAGAAAAAAAATTCAAAGGAACAAATACTGTGTATGTGTGTGCCAATTGCCCCCACTCTGCGATTTACTTCACTGTACTTGCATGCAGCTAGTAAGCAGTAACTAACTTTTTGAAAAACAACATCTGAAACCTTGAAAAGAGTACGGCGGTTTTGGCTGTGTTCCTGCCTCCAAAATTTTGCAGGCCCTATTCTGCAGTTTGCGAATTTCCGGTTCACTTGGAAACGAAAAACAGCGCAAAAAATCGCGCCCAAAGCTTTGCCACCAAAAGCAAATCTAATTGTATTGACCTACTTTTGCCTGCAAAATCGAAGAAAAGAACAAACATCCGCACATGTTTGGCTGCATTCCCGGTGGAAAATTAGCAACGCCCGCAACAGGTCTTCGCAGTCTTTCGCTCGCACGATAAATTAGAATGGTCAGGGCCACACTGCGAAAGTCAAGGGAAGCAGGGAAGCAACATTTGCTGTAAGCTCTTTTGAGCAAAAAGGAGTTTTTCCAATAACATGTATATCCGATGTATCCCCAATCCACCCAAAAGAAGGGGTCTACCTGGCTCAAACATTTGAAGCAGAATTTCTACCTTACACTTCCAATGGCCTTTTCTACAAAGCAAGCACGCCCACACATGTCGAGTGCTTTTCAGGCCCTAGACATGGCGCCTTGTTTTTCGAACAAAAATGATCAAAAATGCCTTGCATCGGCGTACCCCCATGGTACTTTGAAATCTATAGGAATCTTGTCTCTGTCTTCAAGCTGGAAAGAACTTGTGGACTCTTCGGTCATTTCAATCATTTCAGTCATTCCAAGCTCCATTCTTTTAATGTAGGCTTGATTTAGCTTCTTATACCGTTGTATCTCAGAGGTTGCAATAATGTAATATTAACGTATAAAGAAAAACAATGTGACATTAAACAATACAAATAAACATTGATACAAAGACACAAACTCCTTGGTTCCAATTGAAATCTCAGCTCTGCAGGTTTGCCAAGACACATCCAAAAGCTCAGCCTGGAAAGGACCGCCTTGGAAGGCCCGACTTCGAATAAACAACGTGAAACCCACCGTTCTAGAAGTCTGAAGTGACAATGTGACTTGTATATCCTTGTGCAGGAAAATTCTTTATGCAAATTACTCCAATGTTCAATGTACTTTTTTCTTGACACTTCAAAATTGGTTCAGTGTCTCACATTCCCATGTCTCCCTTCTCTCAACTGGAGATCCAAACATAGGTCCTATCACAACACTGCATACCTATGGCCATTTGCGTTTGTGAAACGGTTTCAGGCTGAGAATCAGGCTCCCTGGTTTGTAGCCAAAGTGTCCAAGATGATTTTCAAAGGCCTCGCTGACCTGCAGCAGCATCTGGTTCTCATTAAGCTGCAAGAACCTCAGTGACATTGAAACCCAGCCGCCATATGTGTCACAGAATGGCGAAGAGAATGGTGAAGAGATGTAACAACTTCATATTGTGTAAGTCGTAAGGCCCGAATACACAAAGAAAATACACAACTTACAACTTACACTCCACTCTCCTGGGACTCCCCACTCTAAACCAAGCGCCCGAGCAGCACAAACCTCAACAAGTTGGGCGCGGGCATGAACATGAACAAAATTTCAAAACCTTGAATCAAATTTGCAGATGTTTTCATCTACTTGCACATGCTTGCAAGCAAATGACCTACCGTGAGAGTGACCTGATTTGCCTCAACCTCTCAAACGTCACATGCTTTTTGGAAGAAACCTCGGGTGAAGTCTCAGGGATTTTCTAAATTATATGGACAAGTTATGACACGTTCTGACATGTTTTGTTTCTAAGTGGACGTGCCACCGTGCTGTTTGCAGATAGAACGACACGTCAAAACGTCAAGTGCAGACGTGACACGAGCGCCAATTCATCAGGTGAGGAGGCGCTGTACGGAGTTTCAGAAGAGCTGGCAGCTGGCGCCTTAGATGGCCACATTGGCCACGCATCGTGGCACCATGTGGCACCATGTGGTACCTCCACCTGCCATTCCGATCGAATTCCGATGTCCAAAATTTCCAAACTTAATAAACTTAAGACAAGATGCAGGTTCCACAGTGTGGCACAAGGCATGGCACATAAAGAATGAGGTCAAGATTTCTCGCTTGCCAGTGTCGAGCCCCTTTAGGGCTTTCGACAACTCTGTGGCATCCATATGTACCTGGAAAGGTTTGGAAAAATTGGAATGTGCAAACAGCCCTTACCTTTGTAGATTAGAAGCTTCACACCTCTCAAAACTTCCATTTCTTGGTACCAAACATTTTGTTTCAGACTTTCTGCCCTTTCTACCTTTTGACTTGAAGACAATTCCAAATCTTTTGATTCCCACTCTGCCAGTTGGGTACCAGAGTCTTCCACAAAAACACATGGAGCACTTTTCACGATACTTATGTATGTTCTTTATATATATTCATCTTTTTGCCGTCGTCCAAGTCCCACGTTTTGTGCCAAAGTACATGAGGAGCTTCCAGGATCGTATGCTCAAGACCTTCCAGGCCATAGATATCTCCTCCCACGGAACAACACTTGTATTCCTGGGAGTCGCCGTCACAAAACTTTTTTGTACAGGGGACCAAGCAAAACTCGAAGTATTTTCCACAAAGCTACACAACAAACAAAAAGATCAAAAAAGAACAGAACACAGCCAACAAAGTATAAAAGTACAATGTTACAATGTGCTATTGCACACATCTGATCTGATCTGAGATTCCATGACGTTCTGCGTAAGTGTGCCAGTCTTGTCGGAGAAAACATGGGTGACTTTGCCCAAGGAGTCGATGACTTGACTCGTATGGACCTGGGCCTTGCGACCTTTGATCGTAGAACCAGGATCCTCTTCCATGAACTTCCCCTCAATGTTTCGTTTCAAAAAAGTTCGAAAACTTCACCGACTTTTGCAGAAGATCAAGAAGGTTTGTGACCTACAAACAATATCAAACAATTCCTAATTGTTTAAATCTTCCAAATCTTGACCTAGCGAAATTCAATTTATATCCGAAACGTTTACCGCCCCAAAAAAATTCGACTCATTGCTGTAGAGCTTCCTGAGCAAACTTCACCACTGTAGTGGTAATCATCAAAGAAATGGGCACCACACTGTTGAGCATCAGGAACCAAATTCCAACTTGTCGAAAAGGATTCAAATACCTGGGAACACCTTCCAAATACCAAACGCGATGTCCAGCTAAGCCCTGCCAGAAAAGGCTGCAAATAGAGATCAAAATACAAATTCCAATCTGAGCTGCGAAAATCATCGCCACCACTGTATTCAGCTTTTGATCCAAAGCACTACCCTTGAAACGTGCTGCACGGGTATTCTTGAAGGTTCGTGTTTCTGGCCCTACGTAGACGGCCATGCAATAGATCCAACCAGTTTGTTGCAAGGACGTACCACGTAAAAGTAAGTTACCTATACCCAGTCCACGAGATTCTTCTGAAGCCAAGCCTTGGGTTTCACAACCAAACCAAAACAAACACACAACAAAACAGGGTTGTTGTAAAACGCAAAGTTTTGGTCTAGAAGAATTCGCCCATCACACCGTGCAAATGAGGTGCACAGCGAGCTTTTGAAGGAGTAAAGGTCACCATTGGGCGGTTCACACATTAAGGTTGGTGAAGCACCAGGACCAATTCGATGACAGTTCCAAGCTGCTTCCTTCAAGGACTTTTTTCCACCCAAACATGTACTCCAAAGCTAAAATAAGAAGCATGAAAAAAATCGTGTGAAAACATAAACTCTTGAACTCTTCAACTTGTCAGGGTGTAGAATTTTGTCGAATTCCTGTCTGTCAGGCCTCAAACTCTTCTGAACTCATGGCAGCTGCTTTCTTCTTCAGATTCGTTTCGCCATCTAAATTGGCTGTCTCCACACAGCACTGCGCATCTGGCCGAGATGACACCAGGAGCAAACAGTCCTCAGCCAAAACCGCTTGATCAAACCAAAGCGCACGGCAAATTGGGACTCAAACTATGCACCCATGGCATCCCCAATCTAGAATTTTTTGAAATACATGGAAATACGATGTCTTTTTGATTCAAAAGAAAAGGAAGCAAAGACTTGGAGCATTGCAGCAATTGCAATCAACCGGGGTCTTTTGCATCAAACTTCGAAGTCAAGACACGGCAGGGATCAACTCTCCATCCATGATCTTTAGCACCATGCCAGGTGAAATGTTCTCCCAATGATTTTTCGATTCTTCTAGTTGGCTGCTCACCAGGATGGTCTGTGACAAGGGGTTTTCAGGAATCTAAAAGAATTGAAGGGATGGATAAGGATGGCGGGGGGGTACTTGTAACAGAAAAATAGACACATGGATGGTGGCACAATTGGTGTAGCATTATTCGCAATTCTATGCAATCATGCGTTGTTTTGATTTGAGGGTTTCCTCGGATGCCGGAAGCCAGGAACCACGTTCGAATCTGATTGACGGAGAAAGGAAAAGGGAATACTTTGTTAAAACATTCGATGGAAATAAAATGAAATAAATACAGGTTTTGAAAGCATGAAGTAAAGGTGAACATCTATGAAAAGTTGTTGAACTCCGTTAAAGCTGTTTTAAAATAAGCCCACCTCGCGACTGTTCTCTTTCGTATCTGATTGGACACGTTGCCAATCTTCAAAGATATCCTTCACTGCCTGCATAAATACAACAGCACTGAGAGGCAGCAAAGTAGCAGGTCGTCCCTTGGTGTTGCTGATAGCAGGTATGAGCTGTCCAAGGGCCACGATCAAAAAATAGAGGTTGCCCACCTGACTGAACTGCTCCAGTAGATTCTTCGGAAGAAAATTGTACCATGTGTACTTGTTGGTCCGAACTGCATTCTTGCGCCAGTCGGGAGAAAACAGCCTCACCAAACGGGCATCGTTCTCATCGCTCATGACCACACAGACTGGGCGAAACCATGGGCCGGTGCAGGACGTCAGCTACGTCCATGTCAGAAATGGCAAATCAGTGTGATTCGTGAGGTGGAAGTGGGTGACGATATTTGTGGTGATGAGGCTGGTCATGTTGATGTTGATGTGTAAAGCTCAAAGACTCAAATGATAGTCGAATTGTCTATGTCTCCATGCATGTCTTTCTTTTTAAATGACACTGTTGTCCGCATCTAGGTACAGTTTCGACCAACGAAGTCATTGATGATTGACCTATGACATGTCACAATCTGCAAACCCACTGGAGTTCAAGAGCTTGACCAAACGCTAGGAATGAAATGGAATGAATCTGTGGCTTGCAATGCAGCTTCATCTGTGAGTGCTTTACCGAAACATCAAAACCAAAGTACCGTCGCCGACACGAGCAAAACGGGCAAAACGAGCAAGGCGATTTTCTCCACCATTTCCTTAGTCTTTGATTTTGTATTTGGGAAACAAAAGCAAAAGGATTTAAGCCAATTCTTTGATCAGCTTCTCTACAACCGGCCTTCCTTTGGCCTTCCAATCATCCACTGCAGCTTGGAACTCAGTTGTTCCAGGTTTCAAATTAACGTCTTTTCCAACAAGATTGCTACCCATCCCAACTACTGCAGCACCTGCTTTTAACCATTCAGAAGCATTGCTAGGAGATACCGAGCCTGAAGGCAAAATGTTCAAATTTTCACCCAACGGTGTCACTTCCAACATGGCCTTGAGGATCGCGGGTGATGCCAACCCTGCATGGAAGAGTTTAATAAGACGTGCACCACGACGGTGCATGGACCAGCATTCATTACTGGTAAAGGCTGATGGAACAGCCAAGACTCCCAATGAAGTGCAAACTTCAATCAAACCAATCGGATCAATAGGAGACAATGCAAAGGATGCACCCAAAGATTTGGCCAATGGAATTTCAGATACTGTGTCATCCATCACTGTCCCAATTCCAAGCACCACATCTGCTGGAAGACGTTGACGTAAAGTTGACAAAATTGTTTTCCAATCAGGGCTGTCAATGGTAATCTCCATAGCTTTATATCCTAAAGAAGCCAACTCCATACCGCGGTCAATAGCCACCTGTGCTGAACCTTTGACGCGAAAAATGGCCAACACTTTGGCTTCCTTCATCTTCTGCAAAGTCGTTTCAATGGAGATACTCGGGAGACTCTGACTCAGACCGACAGGCATGACAGGCAAAGCTGAAGGAGTTTCGTGAGTTTCGTCCTCCCAAATTTCAAAGGTCAAATTGCGTTTCTCAGAAGCCAAAGAAGCTTCCAGTGTTCGTAGATCCTCTCCTGTGCGCTGCGAAAAATCGCCAGCAGAAGTTTGGCAAAGCGCCGCCACAAGATCTGCTCGACGTAAGGCGTCAGTAATGGGAAGTTGCTCCAGCAAAGAATAAATCATGCCAGCGGCCCAGGCACTTCCACCTCCACATTCATCTTTTGGAATGTGATAAATTGGCTTAGACTTGTTCTGTGTATGAGCATCCACCAGCAAACTCCAACGGCGCTGAACACCAGTAGAGTAACGAATCTTGCGGCACAGGGCAACACGTTTGAATTTGGTCTTCGCCTGTAAGCGTGACAAGACACTCATATATTCATCCTCGTCATCAGCTAAAGATGTTCCCAAAAGGAGCTTGGTAAGTCCATGCAACTGCTCCACTGAGAGAATCAATAGATCTAACCCATCGCAAACAGACTCCACAATGGTCCAAAGCTCCTGTAAAGTGCCTCCCAGGAGTTGACCAGTTTTGAATCTGCGTTTTTTTTTTCAGATGTGTTTCTCCAGTTTTGATTTTCTGATTTTCTGTCTGATAGTCTCGGAGTCTGATAGTCTACTTGGACTTTGTGATTGCGATCTCTGAAGACAGAAATGAAGAAAAGTAACAACACAGGATTCAGGTCATTCTTGTGATTGCATGCAGTTCTGGCGGGAGACACCATGGAAAGTCGTGTATAAATCATTCCACCCTTCCCATGCGAAACAAGATGTCCAAGTACGGTTTTCAAACAGCATGGAGTTTTGTTTTGGGCTTTTGTTGCTTTGTCCCACCTAACTGTTTTCGATGGTTCAGGTCCAAGGAAATTGGTATTTGTTGGCTTTTGGCATGTTGTACCGCAGCCAGCCAACTCAAGCGTGAAGGATCGCTCACCAATGGCGTAATGCCGGTCACGTGGAACCAGGATGGAGCGTTCAGCAGCGTTGGCCAAACCAACTGGTTGGCACAACGGGCAAACGCAGAGGAACTCCTTGTGATGCTGAAAGTTCAATCCGCGTGCGGTATTTTGGAGGTTTTTGATTTATTTCAGTATTTTTGTGACGTGAAGCAGTGTAGTACCAGGGTTAGTCACTATGGCTTCTAGAAGTTCTTGTCAAGAAACCTTTCCATGCCACTTTGTGTCTAGTCCAATTTGAAACCTTAGCGAAATGCACCTTAGATTTCATCTCGTTCCTTTCTAGCTCACTATGCCCCGTGTTCACTTTGTTTGTCTCCAATGGTGTGGATTTTTTGAATGATATACCGTATATACCTTAAGACTTAAGATATACCATTAAAGGCCAAAACTTTTCAAAGTCCAAGGTAAAAGACCCAGCCAAACTTTGGGTAGCTTTTACACCAACTACACAACGCTGCACAATTCATTGCTAGAGTTCTCGATAAATTGGTGAAGTTTTGGTTGTGTGTTTCACTGAGTTTCGGTTGAACCTTTCGAGTAAAGCCTTGTAGAGTTGTAGAGTTGCACAACTCTAATTCAACATAATTCAACCGCATTTTATTCTGTGTTTATGAAGTTCATGACTTCATGCCTTGAAAATCTGAAGGTCCAACATGTTCCAACTCTCCGCAGTCCTCTGGTAATGAACCGATTTGATCTCTGGCAACACAGTGAAGATGCCTAGGTCGCCCTCCACGTCGCAAAGTCCAGTGATTTCAAGCAACGGAGACAACTCCTGACAGCTCATCACTGCTTGGCCCAAAGGACCTTTCGGCACGACACCTGGTCCAAGACAATGAGATACGAAGATACGAATTGGATATCACTCATGACTTATATGACGATATGAAAGGAACTCGTATCTATAAGACCATCTGAGGTATGATGGCAACCAGGCTCACTTTGTTTTGCAAGACCCGATTTGGCCATTGTTGCTTTCAACGATTTCGCATTCCTACTTGCCTTGTTCTGTCTAAGATATCCAGAACCAAAGAAGAGAAAAAACATTACAAACCATCTTTGCCAATCAATTTGCATCTCAGAGACTGATCCATTTGCACTTGACGCCCAGCAATGCCAAATCTACTGCAACATTTAGCTCATCTCCACCTTTCCACAGAGTGAAGCCAAGAGTTGTGCAAACACCAGGAAAACGGTGCCATGCATCTTTATAGTGTCCCTAGTGTTCCTATATATTTTGTTTAATCATATTTGGTGACTTGGTTTAATCGTTTGAAGGTTGAGAGATTTCAATCTTTCGAACGGCTGCACCTAAAGAGCGTAGGACCTTCTGTGGCAGTTGAGGCTTTGTTGACTCCAGTGGCGCAAAGCCTTGGAAAACGAAACATTTGAAACAATGATGACACTCAATGAAATTGAAATAGTGAGGAAACAAAGGAACACATATAAATGATGAAAGAAGAAGTTGTTGATTATGAAGATGAATATTCATGAAGATTCTTGAAGAAAATTGAAGAAGAAAACAAAGAAATAGATGCATAAGAAATAACACGATGGTGGTGAGGAAGAATGAACAATACGTAAAATGATAGTGCTGGTGATGATATTCATGACAAATGACAGTATGTTGATTTATGATTTGATTTGTAACAAAGGGACGATGCTTCGCAATTGGTGACCCCAAATTCACGTTCAACGTTCAAGACATCCCAAGTCCTGAGCTCTGCACGAATCATCGCCTCTCCAAATGTCGCCACATGATAGTCGAGCTTCGCCTGAAAACCAAATTGAAATACAACCATTTCATCATTTCAAATGCAACTCGACCTTATCTCCACAAATCATCACAAATCTACTTCACTGGGCTATTTTTCGGCTCTTCATCTTGGGGCTCTCCTTCTTCTTGACTGGCTCCATGGTTCGTAGGCTGTACAAACCAACTATGAGCGAAACGTTTGAGCAAAACTGCAAAATGGAGACAGCTGAGACATGAAGCTCTGAATGTATGTGAAAATGAATAAAATCAACTGAATCAAAACACGTTTCAACAAAAAGCAAAGTAGTCACCTCTTCCGCTACTGTTTGAACATTCATGGTACTGTAGAGTCTACTCTTCGAGAGAAATTGGTCGATCTAAGCACACCTGCCGATTTTGCAATGTTGGCAAGAACATGGATTCAATCGTCACCTTGCAAAAGCATCCTGCGCACATGTCGTCAAAAAGTGAAAACAAATGTGAAGCAAAATACATATCCCGAAGTAAATACATCTCATCTTGGCAACCTTTTTCATTTGGAAAGTTGCGGGCGCTCATTGGTTTCTGAGCACACTGTCACATGACATTTGCATGTGAGTGAAACCAAATCTTTGCTGGTCAACGCAGCCCTGGAGATGAAAAAAACACAGCATAAACGGATCAAAGCTTTTCTCGTTTGTCCTGAGAACCAAGTAAATGAATTTTAAAGATAATCCTTTCAGATACTTCCCATGCACGGGTCTGAACAAGGCATGTTGTTTCATGTTGTTTCTGTTGTCCTCTCATGGACCATCCATGAGCTCCAGGTCATCCTCCGTCACATCTCGAAGTGCCTTGCACTTTGCCATCACAACTTTCAGTGCTGCAAAAACTCCGGTGAAAACAAGGCTGCTTTTGCATCTGTCGATATCATCAAAAACAAAGCAATCTGCCTTGTGGACACCCGCCTCAGGCCCAAAATTCTATGAGAAAATTTGAGAGACAGCTTATCAGCTTGGGAAGGAAATAAATCAGTCACAGACCCATTTCCAGGAGTCGTCGCTTTGAGGCTCTTCCGGCTCCTGAGCAAAATAGCAGCATTTCATTGGCAAGGATTCACAAGGTGGACGAGTTGAAGTTGTTGACTCACGCTGGAAATGTCTCCTCCAGCTGCGCCTCTTGAAAGATAAAGGTCTGCACCAGGTCAGATGTGAGGCACTGGTTTTTTCACTTCGTCACTACGAGGAATTCGTTTGTCGCATGGCTCCCCTGCTCCCGTGGCCGTGACCTTCAAGGTGCCGATGCCGTTTCGCATTCTCTCGGAGGAGATCTGCCTCGAAACTTGTTGTCAAACCGTGCAGCTCAACACCAAATGCAACAAAAAAGGAATACCATGGAATACTCACAGATACATATCCGCAACATATGAAACATATCATATAGTCAGTCATATTACATCAACCATGCATTTGCCGGTTTCAGTAAGTTTTACCATTATTTTGCATATCTCCTGTTTTGCTGCATAAAGACACACATTAGGTAGATGTGAATTTGTAAATATGAGGAAACAAATGAATAAATACGATATCTACCGAATTACAAATTGACAGAAATGATATATATATATGTGTCTTGCGGCTTCGACAAAAATCATCGAATTCAAGGCACAAGGCTTCAACAGCACCCAACTTGCCCAGCTGTACAAACTCATTTCGAGTGATATGTCCGACCTCAAGATCCACATTTTGTACCAAGTGACAAATGGAGATGGAGATACAAAACACACTCAAAAGATACTCAAATGGTACAGTGAATGAATGTAGATTATTCCATGATCATGAACATATTTGCTCAAAATGAATGAAACAATGCAACATGTTCCTATCCTTTTTGAAGAATGGCCGGGGCAAAAAAAAAAGGGTGTTCGATTTGTCAGAGTCCGGCATGAGAGGCATCCAGGAAGTTGAAGAGGAGCCGCGGATCAAATCTGCCCTGGAAGCGGAGGTTTGAAAGTGAATTGAAAGTGAATCTGTTGGCTGCGCTGTGTATTTTGCAACAGTAAAAAATCAATTTCCGAGTGCCTTATATCCGCACATCCGGCAGGCATTGACAAAGTCCTCCGATCATTCAATGAAACAGGAAAACACTGCGAACATTGGATGCTTGATATGCTTGATGCTTGGGTCCTGTCCAGAGATGCCGCGACCTGCAGCACAGTCTTGTAGGCATCTAGAGGACACTAGACAGATCAGGCAATGACTGCATGATGGAGGAAAACTGTGATGACGATGAACATAAAGATATCAATGGTGACAATGAACATAACAATATAAATGGCGGCGATGATGGTGATGATGATGACGACGGTGATGGTGGTGATGATGTTTTCGACGATGGTGATGATGACGATGATAAAGATGATAAATATGACGAAGATGATGAAAATGATCATGCACATTATTCATACTGATGAGCATGATGATGATTCATGATGACGACTCATGATGACGATTCATGATGATGAGCATGATGATGAGCATGAAAATATAGGTATAAATGGTGATGTTAAACATACACATACAAATTAATGGTGGTGATGATGATGATGATTATGATGATCATGATGGTGACGCCGCATTGACGATTATCGACTGATGTCTGATGATTGATGCTGTCGATGAAAATTGAAGCGTTTTTTGTGTGTTTTTTTTTGTGAGAAAGGTCCCCCACCTTCTCGTCGCTTTCGCCTCTTTTCCGGAATATCCTTCAAGTCGGTTCCACCCATGTCAGATGGAGGCATCTTCTGCTCAAAGGCATCGTAGGCATCCTTCCACATTGGATGATGGAAATTACAAGAAATCAAACTGAGAGACATAAACCTGTCGGAAAGCAGAGTGTGGCTCATTCGGTACCATCGCAGCCTCCAAGTTCTCGTATTTGTCCACGAGATAATCCCGGAGCTTTTTAACCTGTAGAGAAAGTCAATAGCAGTAGCAACTCAGGACTGCAACATGTCCATCTTTGCCATCCATCTTTGCCACCAGTTTTGAGGTTCGGACATCATCTACAAAGTCACGTCCATCGAAATTACCCAGGAATTCAAATTCTTTACCTCATACGAGAGATCAATAGATCAATAAACGACAAGGAGAACGTCAACGATGACTAAAGCAACCAATTGGCATTTGCAGTGAGCTCACTCCGCAACAATTGGATGCAATTGGCTCAAAGGAAGCACAAAGTTTGCAATCCCAACACATTTGACATGGATGACCAATATCCCTTGAAGATCCTTGTGGATTCTAATCAACTCACCCCCGGAAACTCTGCAAAGGTTCTGAACCCCTTTTGGAAAGTTGTAGAAAGGGAGGTGCATCAGCAGGGCTATCTGGAAGTCTTTCAGAAACTGAGTTTTAAACTTGTCAATTGGCCAGAAAAGTCCTGGCCAAGGAGCCAGGGCAAACCAGGCTCCAAATCAGGGCAAACTGGAAACATCGGGAAGCATCCAGCAGGATCCAGCAGGCACAGCTGCCGCTTTGGACTTTGCCGAATCCGAATCAGACTCGTTTCAATATGCTGGCCTTGTCAATGAAGAAAAAGCAGACCTTCACATCCTCCTCATCTGCATAGCCTGAAGATACACGGCGCAAACTTCCAAATCCTGAAAATTTGAAGACAATTGATTTTTCTTCGAACGTAAAAAAAAACATGATGCTGCGTGTGCCTTGTGGTCCCATCATAAAGTCCATCCATTCCTGACGTGATATACATTGAATTTGAGCGTCCAAAGCTGCTCCATTTTTTCAGATGCACCTGTGTGGTCAAAGAGCCGGAACGGTCTGCATCCATGAATTTGAAAGCGGCCTAAGAACAGATGCGGCTCATACTAAATCGACTAAACTTCCAGCTTGGAACTGAATTCAACTGACCTACAAATTGCATGGCCTACGTGTACAAGAATTTCAAATCAGATCCCTACTGAATCTTTGGAAGCAACACAAGGATTCCAAAAAAACTGCGATGTGCAAATGCTTCATGTCATATGTTTCCATGTTTCCACGCAATGAACGAATCGGATTCTCAGATTTGGACCTTCAGAGTCCCAAAGCGGTCCTCCAGGAACGTCCTCACTCGTTCCACACGTTGAAGCCTCATGTACAGTCGTAAGCTACGTAACCCCACCAGGAATGTCGTAGGTACGATTTCCTGAGGAGTTCGCTGGAAGTATGCGCTCAAGATGCTGAAGCCTGATAGCAATTCTGTTGCAACGAACAAACATGAGCCGTTGCCGTGATTTTACACAGATTCTTTTTTTTTAACATTGCTTTCCTGCAAGAAATGATGCTGTTTGCTGCAGAGTAGCAATAGAACTCGCCCTCCACAATGCTACCATCCACTTGGATATCCAAGCCTCCAACCACAAACAACATCATAATACAAAACCAATCTGGACCTATACGATACACGTTCTAAATCCGTTTTACGTTTGTTCCGTTTTGTAGTTTGTGTTTCGCGAATTGAATTGGCTGAGTTTTGGACACATGAAGAGCTCTAGGGCAGGTCCTTTATTCGGATTCAAACCCGCAGGATGTCGAGCCTTAGGGAAAGGCTCGAGGGGCTCGAGGCCGGGGGAAAGACCCGTCAAAAGGGGTAAGTCTGCCCGCGGTTGCCCACTCTGCCGCCGACCTTGCGCAAGGCACGTCGAAACTCCGAGAAGCTCGCCTCACCGGACCTCGCATTGGAAACGACGACAGAGAAGGAGAAGAGTTTTTTGGACAACAAAAACAAAGTGCAAAAAGTGCAAAGAATCAGGTGAATCGGGTGAAACACTTCACAAATTTTCACAAAACATCAATGGCAGGACTCCTTTCACTCAAGAAGTGGACACCAGAATAAGCTTGGCTGCTAGACATACTTGATGTACTCTAGACTAGAGTGAGAAGCATCCTTTCATCGCTGGGTACCCGACCCGTCACGGTCCATATACTGCCACAACTCTGCCCTTGGTGACGGGTGGCAAGTTTTGATATCAAACATCATCCGTCTCCAAAACAAGCTCTCATCATTTGAATGACAGCTGGCTTATCTGGCAAGCCATCGAAAAAGGATGGTCTGGCGGTACAGGTGACTTCTTTGCACCATGGCATCAAGCACTGGTGCGGCTGAAGGCTGATCAAAGGGTCTTTTGACATTTGAAAGTTGAGATGGGAGACGTTTGAGGTGGCCATGTTCATTTGGGATGCAACACTGACTCTACATATTGCACGCTTTTTCTTGCTGAAAACATGCTGCGCCAACTGTCAGGTCAGCTGCAGTTTTCTGTATCTGTAAAAATGAAAGTGGTGACGTATCTCCCGGAAGCCACAACTTTTCGTGTGTCATCCGGAGAAACGGAATCATAAAGCTGTTCGAAAAGTTATCAGCTGTAGATTTGGCTGCAGCATCCACTAAACGAATCTCTTCACAGATTCTTGCGAAGAAAAAAATTGTGCACATCCCTGTGCAAGGCAACTCGTGTAACCTGTGGCCCCTGTCCACTTTCAATGCAAGTCTTTTTTTATGTTCCCAATTCCAACTGCGGCGTTGACAACATTACACTTACTATATGAAAGCAACAGTCACACAAGTCACACAAGATTTCGACAAAACCTTATAAAATGATTTATAAAGGATCTGAAATGCCACAACAGCGAAAGCAAGGAAAGCCCAAAAAGCATGCTGTCGTGTCAGAACTGCACAGCCCCACAGCCCTTGGCAACCTCTGAATGGTTTTAACATTTTGGGTCGAGCAACCGCCACCAAACAAGTCCCAAGTCTGTGCAATCTGTGGGATGTGATTCTTCACACATAGGTCCTGTTAGAAACATGGCCGCAGCCAAAATGGTGTGGAATTGTGATAGCATTGCTGGCAGTAAATGTGCCCAGCCTGGTAGCTCGCCAAAGTCTCTTGGGCCATATTTGAAATTCTGAACGGCCCTTGCTTGCCATCGGGCGGTTCGAATTGTCAGGGATCCTTGTGGAGATACTGGGATAACGCTCAAAGAGTTTCCCACAAAGGAGGGTCTACGACTCAGGCTCTTTTGAGCTTTCACCTCAACTTCGTGGTCATTGGCATTTTGTGCCCTTGGAGATAGCTTCACTTTCAACCGCCTCAAGGCATAGCTCAGCGCATCCTCAAGAACCTCTGCCAAGAAGACCATGAATGAAACCAGAACGAGCGGCTCATGCCACGTGATTTGCACTCCGAAACAACACTTCACCAACAAGATGGCAACTATAGCACCAAATCGTGGATACCCCATGGGGTATCCAGACTCTCGCAAGAACTTGCTGCTGTTGTTTGGTTTCCAGCGACGACAAGAAAGCATGTGCAAGCAGCGGTCCATGAAGCCAATCCGTAAAAGCACATTCCAAAGTACGCCAATCAG
>OMLO01000293.1_pt1 | contig 30203 bp, 24 predicted proteins | sample 1674811 | NCBI WGS metagenome assembly OMLO01 (sample SAMN06265003, study PRJEB25207) | coral metagenome | isolation source: Coral host | place: Mexico:La Bocana,Puerto Morelos, Mexico | collected 2008-11-13
ATAGATTGTGGCAATGCAAAAAACCGCTTAAAACAAACACATATTAGTTTGTTACTTTTCTTGCTACCTCGTCACCGCCAGCTTGAGGTGCAAACGCTGTGGCAAGGAATTCGGCGCCCTTGTCGCAAATTCGGTTCTCCAACAAATTCAACGCCCTGCCAAAGAGTGACTCGGAATGTGAAACTTCAACTTGGCTTCCCTAAGCAATGACATGTAAGTAAGTCTGTGTCGTGGTTGCTCGACATGCGAACAGAATAGAAGCATTGTGTCAAATGAGCGTTGGTTGTGGGCAGGCGTCAATCCTGTACCTGAACACACAGGTTGAATGCACCACCAAGAAGGATAGTGCCTGTCTGCAATATCGCGAACGGATGCACCGCTAATGCGTAGCACACCTTTGCCCCTTGGCACTGTAACAAGTACGTGTTCATGTGGGCAGCACGGGCCATGATCTTCCGGGCCATGTCACCAAGCTCCAAAGGAAGTCGTTCCATCATTGCACATGTGCGTGTCTGTCATAGCTTGCTTGCATGTGTACTTTTGAGTTGATCAAAGGAAGTCTAGTTGCCAAACCTCCTACTAACTTTTGTCCAAGACAGAAGAACCATAAGTAGCAGTACCAATAGAACCACAGTACTTGCAGTAGCAGTAGTCGCAATAGTTGGAGTCGCAGCAACAGTATCAGCAGTAGTGGTAGTGGCAGAGCAGCCAATCAGGTAATCAGGTGGTGACTTTTCGTTGCTTGGGACAGCATTTGGTTATGCTGGGGTACATTTTTCGTGGCAGGTGCAAGTGTTGACGATCACCTTGGTCAAACGCTTCGTTGGTTCGACATAGCTTTCTTGTCGGGTGCTTCTTTGTGAATGGTTGCTCCGGCCATGTGATTCCTTTTTCCATCTTTTTCCTGAAACTTCCAGGCCAGGCATGCACGTGTGATTTCACTATGATTAGTGCGAATTCCGACATGTCATTTCTGATGAATCTCCTGGCATGGACACTAGATGGTTCACATCTCGCCTCAAATGCCAAGGGCATTTCGAGAGAGCAGCACTGATCGGGCCCAGCCTAACGGCTGAAGCAAGTCACAAACTCACAAACTGAAACTAGTTTACTAGTTGTTTTTTATGTTTTTTTCATCCGCTGTTTTTCAGTGACAAAATGAATTTCGAATTCTCTGATAGCTTTCTTTTTCATCTCGTACCTGTCTTTGCATCCACTTATCCACTCTCGTAACACATTTTCTGCTTCCAAACCTGGAAAGAATACCTTCTCCATCTAATCTGTTGCGGTGTTCACTTCAGAAGTCGTTGCATCTGGCATCATCTCGCTCTGCTTATTCTGCATTGACTCAAATCCACTCGAATCCTTCTTTCACTTGGTTGGGCACTCAAATCTGCTGATGGCACAGGCACGAAAGCTGACACACTCGAGCACCTTGCAATCGGAGACAGTAAAGCACAATGAAACACACATATTCTTGGAAGCACGAATACTACCAAGATCCCAGTGAAAGTCACGCAAACGTTTTGACAAAGTAAACGCACAAGGATTGGGGAACACTGGCAAGCTTGTGAAAGGCAGCGGCTGACACGACAAACAGATACAAACAGCACAAACACAGGACAAACAAGCCTATATGAAAATTTGTAGAACAAATTGACGTTGAAACTTGAAACAAGTTGTGGTGGTGACTGACTTGAAAGATGAGACTGAAAGCTGGCAACCAAATCTTCAAAGCACTTGACTTTAATATTACGACATTCATTATTTCCCCCAAAAGGAGGGTTACAGTAGCCAGTTAGCCAGCGCACTGTTGTTTGCTGGGGTGGGGTGCAGGGTTATCAAACACATGTTCACAACAGCGTTCCTTGCACTCGTGCAAATGACCCATGTTGCCCTATTGTTTGTGCAATTGATGGATAACAAGAGAAGGGGAACTGTTTCATGTCTTGGCATCTTGCCCTGATGCAAACTTGCACATCTTTGCACAAAGGCGCCGGGCATTGCAGTATTGCTATTACTCAACAACACCAGAAAAACATAGGAAAAACGTCCTTTGGTGCCGTTCGCCTGTCCGGGTACCACTACCTCGAGAAAATCACGCTAGGCTCTAGGAAAATGAAGAGAATTTGACTTTGAAAAAATAGCTTGTTAAGAATACACCGTTCATTTGTTTCGGAAGGAATACTGCTTTTGAAAAGGCTGTATACATCACTGCTCAAAGGTACTACTTTGCAAAATTGCTTTATGTGAAGATTTGACATTGAAGCCTTTCGGTGGACTTTCTGAAAAACACTGTTTTGTAATGTTTTGTATGGAAATTACATGGGCGCACAGACTCCCGCTCTCTTTTGGAAATAGTGATATGCAGTCTGAAGAGGAATGATATTGTTAGAAACGGACGTGTTTTACAAAGAGCTTGATTGATACAGAAGAAGAATTCGATCAAAATGGATGGGCTTTGTCTTTGTTCAAACGGAATAACTCAATTTTAACAGGAAAAGCAAACTTCAAGAAGACAATCCTCAATGACTATCAACGTTTCTGCAAAAAGTGATTTCACTTCAAAACAAGCAAGGTCAGCAGGATGAAAAAGTATAGGTCTTGGAGAGGGGATAGCATTTACAACTATACTTAGACCAAAGTACTCAAATGTAGCCAAATGATGCCAAATGTAAACAAACGTAGAGAAAGTTAAACATAGATAAATGTAGACTCTTCCAAAGAAATGTGGACTTTGGGAGAGAAATGTAGAGATATCCAATCACATGGACAGAAATGTAGACAAGAGTAGAGACATGTAAAGAAATGTATAGAAATATAGATGCATAGATATAGCGCATAAATTTGGACAAATGCATACTGCTGATTACTTGTTTGACATTCATGTGACATGGATGTTCATGTGTAAATGGAAAGATTGTTGCACGCAATGCCTCGGCCAATGCGCCATCTTTGGTCCGGTCCTACTCTTGAGACCGTACAACGCTGTGAAGTTGTGAAAGCTCAAAACTTGGAAATCAATTCACAGCACCTGATAGCCACTGAATGCAGGTTGGGCACTGAAGTGGGCTCCAAAAAGCCGGCTAAGGACAGGCCAAGCGGGTCATCCTCCTGGCCGACACCCAAGCCCTGAAGATTCAGACGTTGAACACGTCGCCTGTGAACAAAGAGGAGACTTCTGGGGTGCAAATGGAGATGGAGAGCCCAAACCTAGTGGCCCGACTCTGTGGACGAGTCATGATAAATCTGGAAGACAGACAGAAGATTCAGGAAAAAATGTGTGTTTTTGTTTTATGCAAACAATGCAATAAAGACGTATCATTTGAAACTTCTACGGAATATTCTATGCTAAATATTTTGAATTCAAAGCAAAAACGGAAGAGGAACATCGAATAAACTCGTCAGTCAAACCCAAACAAGACTGCAACATGGCAACTTCGAGTCTTGGAGAAAACATCGAACATGTGCCTAAAAAGACAGCCAAAACTGTACAACAAGGATCAAAAATGCAAAAAATCAAGAACGATGCAGTTTGATCAAAAGCAGCACTTTCAATCTCCTTTGGGCTGAGGTCTGGCAAACCTGCAAGCCATCACCATGACAATAACTTTGATAAACAGATAAACAACCGTGCACATGAGAATGCTTGCAGCAGCGCTTACGGTCTGATATGGTTTGTTTCTGAGAGGAATTGTTCAACAAGATCTATTGACCTCTGCCTGGTTCCATGCCAAAGCCATGGTCTATCAGTTCCACCCAATTCTTTCTCATCTTTTCGGAGCGTCTCGACTTTTTGAGAGATTGGTCTCATGATCTCAATTCTATAAAAGAAACATGCTTACGCATCGAATTGACTATATTTTGTATGGGGTGGAGCACACAACTTGCCACAAACACAACCAAACCCTTCTCCAAATTACCAAGAAAGTACTGGGTAACGAAATCTACACACTAAAAGCATCTTAAAGCTTTGTTTGTACCTATGCGAGCGTGTGTCTGTGTCATATCCAGTGACCGCCTTGCAAAGCCTCCCTCAGGACCTCCAGACTAACTTCTCCTGAGCAAAGAAGAGACAAACCAAGAGAAAGAAGATAAAGAAGAAAGCTAATGAAATGTTGAAATGTGATGAAAGTTTAAAGTTTAAAAAACCAAGACATGAGAAGAAATGAACGTTGGAGCAAACAGCTGACACGGAGCATGGCAGCGCATCGCAGAGCATCAATCAAGATCAAAAGGTGTCTGACATGGAGATAAAGTGGAGATAAAGTGGCGATAAATGAAGTTTTCACACACGAACAGCAAGTGAACAAATGTCACATAGAAGATTTTAGTTCAGAACAAGCGAGAAATGAGGCTCTTGTGCCCTGAATGTTGGTCACCGGTGTGTGCAAACTTTGGCCGTCAGCAAAACAACGCTTTGAAACTAAAAAGTGCGAGCACAAACACATCAGACACATCAAACATATCAGACACATCAGATATATTAAACAAAGGAACAAAGCACAATTTTGGGAATCGACCCCAAAAATCTCAAATCAGAGCCTCCATCGGCATCATAGTCAGGGCCATCGAGTACTTCAAATACCTCCAAGACCTCTGCGGAAGCAAAGGCCAATGAAGTGAAACGACAAATTGCAACTGATAAAAATTGGCAAAAAAATACATCATTGAACTTCCAGTACGCTTTCCCTGTGTTTGTTGGTTCGTCCATGAAGTGCTTCAAAATGCTGGCATTGTCATGATCAATGAATCTTCGAGAAGCTTTTTCCACATGAAACATGGAAAAATCTTTGACAAAAACAATGCCAAACAATCCCCCTATCAAATGAGACTTTGACAGTGAAGGCACAAAACAGAAATGCTTCTGTCAAAGCTGACAAAGCTTTTTCAATGTCCTAAACTGTCGCAAACATCTGACTATGCCACTATGCGCCTGCTGCCCATTGACCCCCAGCTTCCTTGGCAACTTAAGCATCTCAACTTGAAGCATGACTTGGAGGTGGAAACATGTTTTAAAGAAACCACGAAATCAACGCAACAGGTCCCACCGGCAACCTCACAGGAAACGATTTTTTGGGGAGCCAAAAAAAGGGGAAAATTGGCAAAGCAAGAAAAGATTGAAAAAGAGACGAGGAAAGCTTTGCCAAAAGCTTTCTTTGCAAAGCTTTTTTTACTACTTTCTAACTTTGCTAAAGCTTGCCTCTTTGCCTCTTTCTTTCTTTTTTCAAATTCCAAGGATCTCATAGAGGAGAACATGAAAATCTGGAGCCTGGCGCAGAATTGAAGCTTTTCGTACAATGCCTTGGTACCAAAAAAATCTCTTCCAGATTTTACCAAAAAAAAAACGTATACGGTGTAACGTTACTACACGTTACTTATGTAAAAAAAACTCTCATTTCACTTACGTATCTTTCTCATGTTTCCTCTTGACTCTTGACTTGTATGTTTCATGTTGCTCCGACATACTAAATACATTTAGCTGAAAACTTATTGCACGTTTTGCAAGGTTTGTATGTGATATGTTAGATGCTGTTTAATGTTGCCCTCGACCCCTACCCGCACCTGCAGGTTGGCCTCCCAGTCTACGCCTTCAACCACTCGGTGAACTCTCACAGAGTCTGAAATTCGTAGCTTCCATTTTTTGCAGGATATGCCCGTGATTGATCCTGTTTCAATCTTTTTCACCTATATCCGTGCTATTGTTTGTCTGCTAGCTGCTATTTGCATACTGTTTGCGTGCGGTCTCTGTAAAACGCAAACGCTCCAGTTTCTACCAGTTTCCCGAATTATCAGGAATGTTTAACGTTCGACAAGAGGTGTTGGATTTTCCTGAGTGTAGACAGCAGAAGAACAACATAAATCGATGTTAAGATGTGAAGAATGCTTTGCTTCGCCGATCTGGAATTGAGTGTGGTCAGTTTGGTCAAGCAAATCTGGAAGTGATGGTCAGCTTGCAGGGAGGCAAATTGTTGTCTCTACTCTAATCTGCATTCCCGACTTGGATCAAATTCTATGATTTTTGTTCCAAGTTGGCCTGCTTCATCAAGGACTTGCCATGCAGCCTGGCACAGTCAAGAGCGCTGTCTTGAGGAACAGCAAGGCCATTTTATCACTGAAATGCAAACGATTCAATGAAACCCAAACAGGGCTTTAAGACTGCAAGCTGAGAGACGAATGAGACTTTGAGACCTGAAGATTAAAATCATTTGGAAAGAAGCAAACGGCTCGTGGCCAAATCATCAAAATCCTCAGAATTAGGACGTTCAAAGAAGCAATGTCAATGCGCAGATATCGTTTTTATCTCAGTTGATATAATCAAGCAAACTAAGGTCACCAAAATACCACCGTATTTTGCCTCCTCCATCCTGGTACAGCTTCTTGGTCTTACTATTAGATACTAGATACTGTGTCTGGATGTGCCCTTCCATGCTTTTCCATGCTTTAATTGCTGGTCTTTGGATTTGCTTATGATGTAATTTGCGCCTCGAGAGAATCAAAGCGGCTTTCAAGCCATTCTCGAAAGTTCAGTAAAAGCCGATCAGACCTAACGACATTACGGCAATGTGAAATTGACAAAACGAGAAATCTTCGAAAACAAAAAATGCATTGTCGTTCAGCGGTGCAAAAAGCGAAAAAGGGAATTAGTGCTCCGTCCCACCGGTGCGGACTTTATTTCTGCTTGCACTTTTCGTTCTGGGGATGCAACTGCATAGTGTACCTTTTGCGTTCTCTGGCCTGGGAGATTTCAAAAGTTATTCGGGATGACAACCTGTAAGTTCTCAAGTCATTGAAAGGAGTGTGTAGTTTCAAGCCGCGCGCTTTGATTGGTCTTTTAAGATCTTTCCGGAATTTTTTCAACAAACTCTTCGATGTTCATTCAATCAAACCCAAAGCTCTGTTGAGTGGCCTCTAAGATGCTCGAAGCACGGTCAAAGGAAGGAACCTGGCATTGAAAAATTGAAAAACAAAACAAAGCATGCGGAATCACGTTTGCACATCTACTTTATATATTTTATATACTTTATATCATCTTATATCTATGCAAATCACCCCAGCGTAGACCCCAAGCAGAATGTAATGGAACGTGATTGCAAATGTTGGAAAAGCCATGAAAAGCCTAAATCCCTCTAAATCCCTTATCCTACCCCTCCCAACCCACCCAGAGCCAAGCCACAACGAGAACGATGAGACCAGCCAGGAGATAATTGAGTCCGGACACAAATGGATGCAAAGTGTCGACAAAGAAGACCAGTAGGTGGAGAACTAAAATGAAGACAGAGAACTGAAACGACAACTGAAGACTGACAACTTGATCGAAAATGTTCAGAAAAACCCACAGACCGACAAAGCTGGAGGCAGGAGAGACAAGGAAGACACACCCGAAAGGCGACATCGCCCCAGAAGCAGTGCAGGGTTGCACCCAACACCCAAACAGCGTCCAAAAACGGATGTCCACATCGCATTGCGAACTTCGAGAATGTAGAAACAATATATAACAAGTATAACAAGCGTTTCAAATGTTTCATGTGTTTCAAGTGTTTGACTGACAATGTTTGCTCTTCTATGTTCTTCCCTCAGAAAACACATTCAAAATGCTTTCCAATAGTGCATTGCAAGCGTCAATTGTGTCATTTATTGACAGTGCTAAACATATCAGAACCTAACTAACCTAACTGCATTCACAAGTTTCAATCATGCTTTTTTAAGAATGATTAAGACGAAATCAAATAAATGATAGTTACTAGATTACTAGCTGGCCATAATATATCATTGTAAAAGATTGTGTGTAATGGTTGTATGTAATGATTGTACCAAAATATTGCTGTGGGAGTCCCTTCCAAGGTTGTCAGAGGCATCGCGAGTCGTCGAGTCGTCGGAACCGTCGGATCCGTATCCTCCGTATCCGGACATCCGGACCTCAGTCGTCAATCCTTCAGCCTCCTCGAGGTGCGAGGTGCGAGGTGCGATGTGCGATGCGAATCGACTCGGATGTCAGCGGCTTCTACAGCTTTGCACTCTTGGATGACAGTCACAGAAACACCGAGAAGAGCAAAAGACTTTGAACAATTTATCTATATTAAATTTATTAAACACATATTAACATTTAAACATTTAAACATTTAGACATCCTGTGTCGACAACATTCAGTCCTCTCCCTCGAGCTGTGCCTGACAGAAAACGAAGTCACGAAGCGATTTCTTTCGGACTTCTTCCGAGTTATGCTTGAAAAAACTCGGATTTCTTTCGGCACAAATTCACAGCGTCCAGAGATGTCCAGAGATGTCCAGAATCCTGCTGCAATTCCGAATACAGGTGAGCCCTGAGCTTAAACTTCACAGAAGATTCCAAGACGCCAAACATACACAAGTTTCCTGTGTGTGTGGTTTTTACGGACAGCACCCTAGCTAGTGACCCTTACACAAGTTTCCTTAGTTTCCTTAGATTTCTTCTCTGTATTCTGTGTGTTTTGCCCGTCTTGCTCGTGTCACTTGTCTTTCATCTTTTCTGTCTGACCCACTCAATGTTCAGTGTTCACCTCTTCGTCAAGGCTTGGCAACGGCAAGTCCAGGCTATCTTGGCAAGCAAACTGGGAATTCCAAAATTACAAGTGCAAAGCAATGGCAAAATGCCAAAATACAAAATAATCACTGTAAAATACTGACAATGATGCAAGACTTTATTATCAAACATTTTGTTTCATCAGTTACATCCGAAAGGATTGTCAGTGACTCGGCAACGTTTTCAACCAGCCTGAAAGGGACGTTTTTGGAGAATTTTGTTTTTTCACGTCGTGTTTCCTCTTTGGCTCTGTGATCCCAACTCCACTCAATCTGCAAGGACCTCAGGCAGAAAGCGCGAATTCAGCACACTTTGCATCAAAAATCACAGTTTCATTTTTTCAACTGTTTCCAAGATGTCTGGTTGCTTTTGTTTCGTTCTTTCGTTTCAAACGAGTTTCGCAAAAAAAAAAACGTGTCTTTCACCAAGACACTCCACGGAGCACCCGGACCTGGCGAAAGAAACTACGAAAACGACTTTCAGCGTTTTGCTTTTTTTTTGACAAAACGAAACGACTTTGATCTTTGTAAACATGAAATCAGTGAAATACATGAAAACTCGAAGATCAAGGATTTCTGTGGTCAATCATGCTAGTGTTCTATACTTAAAATATCTTGATGTCTTTTTTTCATACAAGGCACTTCGTGTCAACAATATCGTAAACTCCAAAAAGATTTTTTTGATGCCAGCTGCTAGGGTACGTGTCCCGGGCGGTTCGCCCTTCAGTCAGCTACATGGACGCGAAAAGGACAATTCCCATTCGTGAAAAGCAACAAAAACATTCACGATCATTGGCCAGATCAATGAAGCGAATTAATCAAACAAATTCGAAAACAAATTAATCCTCCGAGGAAGAGTGCGTCAGAGACGAGAGAGCCGTTCCGGAGTCAAGTCATCAATGGTGCACAAAAGAAAGGAGGATCGGCGCAGAGAAGCCATTGGGTTCGAGATACCGGTGACAAGAGGCGCATTTGATCAAGGAGAAGAAAGCACCGATGACATAAGGTATCACATAACATTAAACAACACTGGCCGTAAAGTTCTGTGAAGCACGGATCACAATGTACAAATGCCGGAAAGTTGGAGAGCGCAAGCAACTTAACCAACTCAGGTCTTGGTGAAACCGGTGAGACGTACAGGTGAAACGAAAAAGAGCATGCAAGAAACCGACCTTAGAGTCCACTCAAACGTTCTCATCTCGATGTAGTGAAAGACTGCCAGACTACAAAGAAAAGGAGGATGAGTTTGCCTCGAAGTGGAAGATGTCGAAAAGTCAGTGAGAAACTTTTTTCCTGTCAGCCGCATATGCATCTTGATCAACTACGTGTTCTTGGTGAGCTCTAAATTCTGCGCGCAACACCCCGGCCCTGGTAATGCGCAAGTCAGGCAGAAGCCTTATCATCATACAGGTCGAAGAGCTTAAGAGCATCCCTGCGTATGCATATTTGAAAGACTAATGCAGTCATAGAAGTGTTGCATACCCAATGGGCGATAGGAAGACTTTTCATCCAAGACGAGTGTGTCAGTGGCAGTAAGAGGACATACGACCGCTTATCTCTTTGCGGTCACACCAGATAACACGGGAACTCAGAACCGTCGAAAGCATGGCCACGACATCTCAACGGAGGTTGAGAGCCATCAGGTCGAAATGGACTAACTCGACGAGTTCTCACAATTCTTAATGAACCACAGCTAATCAGCAACTTCTCTGGCTCGGACAGAGTATTGTACTTCCATGGCCGCAAGTCCACCACGATAAGATGCAGCCGCCGTACTTTATCATAGTTGGTAGCATAGTCCTGAAGGACTTCAACAGTAGCAGGCAGAGGAGCGGCAGAGATCGTGATCGTGCAAATAAAAGTTGGCACGTCCTCAGCTCACACGTTCAGCTCCACACATACATGAGCGTATCCACACCGTAGCAGCTCTAAGATGGTCGTACACCTTCTCCAGTTGGACAGTGTGTTCATCTTGCGGCAAATCAAGAAAGATGCTTGGTGGAACTCCTGTCAGTTGCAGCAATCGTCAGCTTTGGATACAAGCTGTCCAAGATTACCTTGATGATGTCCCCCTTTGTGTTCCTTGTCGCAAACTGCTACAGCTAGTTTGTGAGACAGCTGCTCAGGTGGGGTGCAATGTGTATTTGGTTAATCCAGATGGAAGCTACCAATCAGGAGACCTCGTGGCACTGTGTAGCGGCCTTGCTCCCTTCCCCAGCAGTGGGGTGCATGTTCTCATCAGAGCCCAAAATGCATTGGTCAGTAGCTCTACTTCAGATGACCCGCAACTGGTTAACATTGATTGCACTGGGCTGGGTGGACATGACTTGGGGGGTTTCAAAGACTACCACATCTGTATTCGTACTGACAAGCACAGTCAGTCCATCTATGGCCCTTCAGTGACTCCGTTAGAGTCTCCTGGCCGAGATGGGGACACACCACGTGTCGTTAGTTGCTCTTGGTGGTTCCAAAGCCATGCATGAGTTCTTGGTTTTACACTACATGGCCACTGACAGTAGAATGGGACTGCTTCCTGGACCTATGCCTACCTCAGTGCACATGGGTACGTGCTGGCTCTCGGAGGGCGCTTGCCATGCACATGTATAACAAGTGCCATGTGGCCCCCTCTCATAGAAGACTTGCTCATCCTTCTTGGATTGCAGGTATGAAAATGATGCTTGACCTGCTGCTTGGTGCCCGTAAAAACAGGTACCTACGATCACGCCCTTTCGATCACCTACCTGCTCAAGTCTATGTCCGTGGTTTCTCAGCTGGTTCTTACAGCGGCATTTGCCTTCTTCACCTTTTGTGGAACATGCCTCATGTCCAAGTGGGGGGTATTTTGGGAGGCATTGCTCTTCCTCCGGCATTGTTACATGGGATCCAGCCCGACCACGGTGCCCGGCTCATGGTGATCCACCTCACTACAGACAGATTGTGCCAATGGCATCCTCGTGATGACACATTGCGCTCCCTTCCGTGCAAATATTGCATTGTGGATCGTAGCACAATAGAGTTGCGGGAGCATTTTGGAGCTAGTGAGCACTCTTATGGACATTGGATTGATCTCAATATGCCACATGGCAGATTCCCCTTATGGCAGCTCCTACGTCAATATCCTGAAGTAGCTCATCCCCAATGTCGTGACATTGCTCCACTAAGGTTGGTTTCCTGGGTGTCTTGTGAAGTTCCGGCCCGGGTTCAACAAGTCCTTCATCAGCTGATGACGTTATTTGGGGAGGTTACCCCGGTGTCTTCAAATGAGGTCCTCGAGATCGGTCGCCAGCAGTTAGATGTGACTGCCAGTGGAGAGCTTTCCTGGGATATGATCAGGGACGCGCTGATTCGCGAGGTCACCTTTGGAGGCACTACCCCAATAGACTGGCTTAGTCTATTTTTTGTCTAAATAGTTAGTTTTTATCGAAAGATAAAATTTATCTATTTAGATAACTTTTTTTAACTTAATTTTTATCTTTTCAACGTTAAATTTTATCTTTGTAAAGTATCTTTCCACGTCAATTTTGCGTACCAACAAAATAAGAGAAATAGATAAAAATAATCGAAAAAAATTGTCTAAATAGACTATTTGCTCAATGTTTTTCAGCCATTTGCACCTAGAAGTTTACAAGAAATTTCTTGCAAACTTCTAGTGTTAAAGTTGCACTTTTCAAGCAGTTTTGGCACTGTTTTTTCTTAATTTACCAGCAGTTTTCTGGAAGTTTGTTAAGGGTGTTGTTGCCATGTTTTGTGAGCACTACTACTACTACTACTACTACTGGCATATTTTGAGTTTGTTGCAGCAATATTGAGTTTTTTTGATGACATGTTACTTTGTTGGTTGTAGTTCACACTGCCTACTGACCATCATCATCATCATTATCATCCTCAATGCTGCTTTTGTTGAGATTGTTGAGGAATGTCGGCTGGAATGCTTCGTGGTAGTAGTAATGTCATGTAGTACTAGTCGTTGTCGTAGTAGTTGTAGTGGTCCTATTATCCTCATTTTTTGTTGCAGTGCATGTGTTTCAGGTGGAGCATTCATCATGATGATGGCAATGAGTTTTACATTATAGTGAGCCCTTCTTGTGTTGAGAGAGTTTGGAATGATGTTGATGAGAGTTAGGAATGATGTTGAGAGTTAGGAGTGATATTGAGAGATTTTGGAGCGATGTTGAGAGTTAGGAGCGATGTTGATGAGAGTTAGGAGTGATGTTGAGAGAGTTAGGAGTGAGATTGAGAGAGTTTGGAGTGATGTTGAGAGCTAGGAGCGATGTTGATGAGAGTCAGGAGTGATGTTGAGAGAGTTTGGAGTGATGTTGAGAGTTAGGAATGATGTTGAGAGTTAGGAATGATGTTGATGAGGGAGTTTGGAGTGATGTTGAGAGAGTTTGCAATCATTATTTGGAGAGTGTTTTTGTTAGATTTGGTTTATTTTGAGATCTATGACTTTGGGTCTTTTTCTTGGGACATGTTGGTTTGATATTACGGCATGAAAATGAGACTGTGTAATGACCAATGCTTCATTTGTGGAGAAAAATTTTTGAGAGATGTCGACTGGAATATTCTGTGGTGAAGTCACCAGGTGAAATGTCTTCCAGTTCTCATGTTGTTGTGGCGAGTGTTTGATCATTTGTTTAGTTTGGTGTGGGGGGGTGCAATGTTGAGAGTTATCATTTCAGCTTGTGATGCTATGGTATATTGAGGTGAATACTAAGGCCAGGACATGCGAGAATAAAGGCGAAATTCATGTGAAATCTTGACCTTGTTGATGTTATCTACTACTAGTACTACTACTGTATATACTACACAAAATGCATGATGGTTCAAACCTTACTACAACATAGTGGACATCATTTTGCGCATCATCCTGACACATATGCATTTTTTTGTTGTCGAGAGTTGGTTACAATAGAAAAGAAGGACAAAACAAGATAGTTTTGGCGCATTTTTGACCAGCAGCGGTAGTAGTAGGGTCATGTCGACTACTGCTGAAGCCTCCCTTGTTTCCAAAACATTCAGGGCAACAAGGCTGAAATGTAACCCCCTTCTGGGGGTGGCAGACATCATGAAGCCGTTCCAGAAGCTCTTTGAGCATTGTGCAAGTCGGGATGTTCGCAAATGCCTAGACCCACCATTAGATATGGATTGGAAGAGTGCCCCCAATGTGAAATGGTTGGTGAAACAACGGACCTTCTTTGGGCATATTCTCGATGTAGTCCCCAACACTGTGGTAACATCCCGAAAGCTCAAAGATGCCCTTCAACGACTTCATGACGAAGAACCCTTGATCACAAACAAAAAGGATGAGAACACCCTGTGGGACTACTTGGACACAAAGATCAGGATTGGGCTTGCGCAACTCCGAGAGTTAAAACACAACAGGGACTATTGCTTAGACAGAGGCTTGCGAAAACTGAGTGAAGGTGAACAACGGGAACTGCATGCGTTGCTAGAGAGGGTGCATTTCAACAAGGATGACTTCACTGGTGCTCAGACTGACTCACAACCAGAGGACCAGCATTCCCCACCCCAGCAGTCTTCATCGCTTGCTCTTGCGCCAGCATCATCACCACAGGAGGTGGCAGCAGCAAGTACAACAAAAGGAATTGTGAGGACACCGCCCAAGAGCAAGAAGAGCCCAGAAGAGATTGAAGCAGTCTTCAACAGCATCTTATTAGGGAAGAAGAAAACTGGCAAAAGCAACTTGCGCAATGTTTCCTCTGACCCAAGCACCCCAGAAAGCATGATGTTTGCCAGGAAGAAGCTGACTTTCGATGAGGATGATGATGATGACATGGGGGAAGATGAAGAGGAAGGCACCGCCACCAATATTAAAATTCTTCCCAAAGGCAAATCAATCATGGAACAGCACAACATGAAGAAGAAGAAGGACAAGACTCGTGAAGAAGAGGTCGCTGCAAAGAAAACTAGCAAAATTGATGATGGGAAGAAGAAGAAGAGGTGTGAGGCTAGCGCTTCCAGTTCTGGAAAACAAGGAGGGAGAAGTTTATATGATGCCATGCTGGTTGACTATGCTGCTGGCAACAGTGAAGGAGAAAGTGAAGATGTGGATGAGAACATCCCTGATGACGAAACACAAGAAGAACAAGGAGGAGGATTCACGCCAAAAGTGGTGCTCAGCCCGGTGTCTAGGTTTCTGTACATTATTGCTTATACAGTGTGTGGAATGTTTGAGAGTTGCTGTGTTGAGAGTTGAGAGGACTAGCAGTAGTAGTAGCAGTAATAGTAGTAGGGGTACTTTGTTGTGGAGAGGTTGTTGTCGGGTGTTTTTTGAGGGTTGGCCAATTCGATCATTGTGTACATGTGGTTGTTGTGGACATGTTGAGACCTTTTGTTTCGCAGCCCAATGGTCATGTTGATGTGTCTAGGAACACACTATTATTGTTATTACTAACAATCATCATTGTTTTTATCATGGGTCATCATGACTTGACTCTACCACATTGCTTGCGCCCAAGCTGACGACTTAGGCAGAACAAAAACTGCTGGAGAAAGTGAAGGCGAAAGGTGCAGTGAATGCAAATGCAGAGTTGACCCTGAGAAAGAAACTGAACCAATCCAAGAACAATAAGAAGGACTCCAAGAAGAAGAATGGCGACACGGCACAGAAGAAGAGCAAGAAAAAGAAACAAAAGAAAGAAACGAAAAGGATGGATGATGGTGAAGACAAAGAAAAAGAAGAAGACCAAGAACATGATGAGGATGTAGCAGAGGAAAATGTTGACCAAGATGATGGTGATGCTTCAGAAGAAGAAGATCATGACACAGCCAAAAAAGAGAAGAAGAAGAAGAAGAGCAAGGAAGCCAAAACATCGAGTCAGGTCAGCAAGAGCAAAGCTAATAAGCAGTTCAGCCTCAGCGAGGCCCAGAGGTTAAGCAAGCTGAAGAGGCCAGCATCAGCATCAGCGCCACCACCACCGACGACCCGTTTGACGGGAAAACAAAAACAACAGAGACAGAACGACCAAGAAGAAGAAGAAGAAGAAAAACAAGAAGTACAAGAGCCTCGGTCCAAGATACGCAGTAGATATGTCAGCCAGGCCTACCACAAGAAGTTTGATTCCTTGAAGCCAAAGCTAAAAGATGGGTATGTGCGTGACACGCAGGCTTGGAATGATCGAATGGAGCTGGCTAAGGCAAAGGCAAGGGAAGCCCACCATGCAGCAGCTGTCCAATTCGACAAGGAGAACCCGAAGGAGGCACCGCCCCAACAAAAGAAGAAGAAGAAGACTGACAAACAGGACCAGAAGTGCAACAATGATGAAGAAAGGAGGAGGTCGGAGTAATGGAACCGATCATGGTGCTAGGCAGGAGAAGGAGCCCCATGACGTTGACTAGAGAGCTGAGTAGAGAGTCTGTTGTTTGAAGGTTTTTTTGTGTGAGAGCCGATTTCTACACCACCACATCGTGGATTTCGAGTGTGTTCTTTAGAGATGTTTGAGCGCTATGGAAAGCTTGTATGAAAAATAAGGAAGGGATGATGATGCGGCTACTACATGCTGCTTGATTCCTCCAAAAAAGTTTGGTTTGTCATCAATGTTGAACTGTTTTTCTAATTATTGAGGTTGTTGATTTGTAGCAGTTTTTGTGGGTGTGTAGCTATCAAAGCTTCTTGAATGGTACTGCTGCGAGATGCTGAGGTTTGTCCGTCAGAATTGCTGAGAGCTTGTCCATCAGAGTTGTTGAGAGTTGTTGAGAGTTGTTGAGAGTTGTTGAGAGGTTTGTCCATCTTGAATTCTTTGATTTAAATTCTAAATTGTAATTCTTGAAAGGTTCTGGGAGTTTTGTGCACCAAAATTGCTTGGGGTTGTTGAAAGTCTCTGAAAACTACAGTTTCAGTTTTTGGGTCACTTTTTCTCTGAGTAATCACGGATTTGAAAGTCAAAGAATGAAAACATCAACTATTCTGAAGACACTTGGATTACACAGAATCAGTATGTAGAGTTTCTTTAGGGTTTTAGGGTTGAATGTTTTCATCATGGACACAATTCTTTGGACCGCCGCAGGTTGTGTTGAGAGACATTATTCTGCCACATGTAGAGTCGAGAGCAGTGGAGTTCAAAGTACTTGTTCTTTTTGTGACAATGCTTATTGTACATGGGTTGTATGATTCATCAAGGAGGGAGTAGGAGATGAAAGATGTTAATAATAGTATACATTCATTGTTCTTATTAGCAATCACGTCAAGTCCAAAGAAAGAAAGTTTCTGACCATTATTATTGTCAGTAGTATAATGGATGTTCAACAACTTCTAAATTCAACAAAAAGCAAAAAAGCAGCGCAAATAACAAGAGAAGAGCCTTCTCATAGATCCACAAATCCAGCACCACAGGGCAAAGAACAAACACTTTACTTTGTAGCATGTTGGTGCCAATTAGCAATAGAAAAAAACAGCAGGATACTTCTCCTACCACTGAATAAGTTTTAGGTCGCGGCGAAATTATGGCTGCGCCTGTTCCTCCCACTGGAGGACGTGCCCCAGCAACCTGGCAGACCTACGTCAGGAACCTTGATTGGTTTGTAACACAAGCCAATCTGAAGGAGGAGGCATGCAATTCTGGTGGTGTTGCTCAGGATGACATCGTGGAGGTGCGTTTGTGCCGCACTGGTCACTACTTCCCGGGAAAGCTGTGTTCGGCCTTCCTTTTCTTTGGAGAACAAGGACACGCTGAACAAGTAGCGCAGAGCTGGAACGCAAAGGCGATTGCCGGCCTTTCTCGGCCCAACACTGCTTTGATTTGCAAGGCGGAGATTGTTGAAAAGAAAGGAGCAGCCAGGCAACAAATTTTTGCACAGGCACCACCAGAAGTCAAAGCCGGGAGCCAACCACCTCCACCACCACCGCCACCCCGAGAACAGCAACAAGGAGGAGAGTTAGATGCAGAAGGAGGTCAAGCAGAAGAAGAAGCAAGAGCAGCAGGAACGGCGCAAGCTGCAGCGGCAGGGGCAGCAGCTGCTGCAGCAGCAAATGCACTTTTTCCTGCACCTCCGCACCTCAGGATCATGGGAACGACTAGTTTGCCTCCAAGACCTTCGCAATTACCAAGAAGGCCCGTACTTCTTTCTCCACGACCAGGACTAGGACTACATCCAGCAGCAGGGCTGCCGCCACCACCCCCGCCACCACCACCAAGAACAATGCCTGCACGAGAAGTAGTAGATGATGCGGTACAAAAAGAAGAAGAAGAAGAAAAAAAGGACGAAGAAGATCAACAACAAGTCGAAAGATTGCAGATACTACAGGCTTTGGGGGAAGCAGTAGAGGAAGAAGGAGGAGAAGGAATCATAGATGGAGAGGACAATGACGAACAGGAAAAACAAGAGCATGGAGAAGAAAGTAAACCAGAACTGCTGAATGATGGTAGTGACGATGGCTATGGACTTGTTGATGGTGGTGGGGATTTCTTGGAAACCAAGACTACCACCCCAACTTCACCAGGTGGTGGGGGTATTCAACCTGTTGAAAGTGGTGAAGAAACACTACCTGATTTGCCAGAGGAGGAGCCGGAGCTTGAAAAGATGGAGGCGACTTCACCAGCAGAATCAGAGAAGGAAGCTGCTGAGATGAAGCCTTGGGAGAGGAGGCAAAAGAGGAAGGAGGATGAGGAGAAACGAAAAAGAATTGCAGCCACTGGGAGTGGCAGCCTGATCCAGCCAAAGGAAGAAACGCCAGAGAAGGAAAGTAGTAAAGAAAGTGAAGCAGAAAACGAAGCTGAAGAAGAAGAGGAAGAAGATGATGATGAGGAAAAACCTGCCAGCGAATTGGGCAAGAAGGAGAGCTGGTCAGGGGTGGACATGGGAAATTGAGAGGGGTCAACAAAGCAAAAACAAAAAGTAGCACATGGAGAACCAAACGTGTTCTTGAAACATCAAAGTTTTGCAAAGGAAGTTCCACTGTTCAGTGTTTTTGGATTGATGATGTTGAGATTCGTGATTTGTGGATATGTCTTGTTAATAAGTGATGGTCTAGCTTTTGATTCACTACATGTCAAAAACTCTTACTAAAGAAGGATCATATCAGCAAGTTTTGAGCACCTTTCATTGTTTGCTTCAAAGCAATTTCAACTAGTATTATTAGTAGCGGTAGTGGCAGCAGCAGTAGTAGTACTAGTAGGGTTTTAGATCTTTGCACGTTTGGTTTTTAAACGGCTTTCTTCAGGACAGAGCCCGCAGAAAAGAGAGCCTGAAGAAAACATCTTCCACCAAGAGAAGGCGTAGATCTACTACACGTAGTAGAACAAGGGGACGCAAATCATCAAGGAAGTCGAGAAGCAAAAGAAGGTCCAGAAAAAGGCCCACAAGCAGAAGGTCGAGAAAAAAGTCCACTAGCAGAAGAAAAAGGTCCAGGACAAGGACCACAAGCAGAAGAAGAAGGTCCAGGAAAAGGTCCACAAGCAGAAAAAAGTCAACCAGAAAAAGATCCACAAGCCGAAGAAAGTCAAGGTCCAGGAGAAGAAGGTCTTCAAGCGGGAGGTCGAGAAGCAGGAGGAGAAGATAGATCCAGTATGCAGCCTGAGCAAAGAACTCTCTGAGATGAAAGTTGGTGGTGGTGTGAAAAAGCGGCGGTTCGGCATTCGGTTTTGATGGTTCTTGTTCAGTTGAATGACAATCAAAGTAATTTACCTACAGTAAAGAATTCCTCATTTTTGCGCATAATTTCTTAACGCGTAACACTTTCCCAAAACTCTCAACATCTCTCAACATCCTTCCAACAACTCTCAAGATCTCTCAACACCTAACGCTTTCCCAAAACTCTCAACATCTCTCAACATCCTTCCAACAACCCTCAAAATCTCTCAACACCTAACGCTTTCCCAACATTCTCAACATCTCTCAACACCTAACACCTTCCAACAACTCTCAACATCTCTCAACATCTAACACCTTCCAAAAACTCTCAACATCTCTCAACATCCTTCCAACAACTCTCAACATCTCTCAACATCCTTCCAACAACTCTCAAAATCTCTCAACACCTGACGCTTTTCCAACACTCTCAACATCTCTCAACATCCTTCCAACAACTCTCAAAATTTAATGAAAGTCACACTCTACTGCTGTTCAAGAGTTGTTGATCTTGTTGAAGGTTTTGAGCGCTGTTGAGAGCTGTTGAGGGTTGTTGTTGAGAGTTGTTGTGAGTTTTTGATTCTTCTTGAGAATTGTTGTTTGCGTGGCCAATAGTAAAGGCAACTCAACATCGTTCAGAGGTGTTCTAAGTTCTAAGTCATTTGGGTTTGTTCTTGACAAAGTAGCTGAAGTGGAAAGTCACACTTTACTGCTGTTCAGGAATTGTTGGATCTTGTCAAAGGTTTTGAGAGTGGTTGAGAGTTGCTGAGAGTTTTGTTTCAAGAGTGGTTGAGATATGTGTGTAGTGCAAAATTGTGTTGAGGGTTGTGGAGAGTTGTGAAGTGATGTTTTGAATTTAGGACGTGTCCGAGTGTTGTTTTCATTGTAATAGGTGTTCAACTATTTGTGAAAGTTGCAGAGAGTTGTTTTGGAAATTGTTGAGAAGCTGTTTTTTTTGCAAGGGATTGCATGGAATGTTTGAGGTATTGTTTGATTTTCGAGAGTTTGTGGATGGGTGAGAATGCTTTGTTCCGCATGCAGCCGTGTTTTGTGTTTAGCATATCTGAACTAGTTGTCACCTGCTTGTATTGGCAACTTCTCACTACCAATGCCGGGCAATCATGGTCTTCGTCGTGGAGTATCAGCTGCTGATCTCTCCCAGGATGCAGCACCCAACAATGAGAGTCAGCTGACTGATTCCATGGAAGTGAACCTCTCTCAGCCAGATCCTGTGGTCAATGATGGTCTTGATGATGAGTCGCAACAACAAGTCCAGCCAACACAGGATGAAAACCCTGAGTCTGAGAGTGACGAGGATGATGATGAGATCCCAGCGTTTTACCAAATGCACTTTATGTCCGATGGCTCAGTTCACTCCACTGGTGGAATGCCCAGCCCAGGAGCATTGCAAATTGCAGGAATGTTGCAACATTTCCTGGCTTCTCGTGCAGCCGAAAGCGAGAACCCCCCAGCAGTCATCCATGGCCCTGCTGGTGCTGTTGCTGTGGCTAGCTCTGGCAATGGTGATGGAGGATACACCAAAGAAGGTGCCAAGAGCAGCATTGATGGAGACTCCATGATGCAGCCCAAAAAGAAGAAGGGCAAGGCCAACAAGAAGAAGGGCAAAGCTTTTGGAAGCAAGAAGCAGAAGAAGTTCTGAGCAACATTCGTTTTGTGCGAATTGCCTGGTCCATGCATGGCCTTGAGTTTTTGAGAGAGTCTTTTGTGAGAGACTTTTGTTGAAGTTGCGTGAAGACAAGCTTTGGTGAAAGAAAAATGTTGAGAAACAATTGACAGAGTTAAGAGATTGTGGAATTCAACATTGGGCTAAACTAGAAGTTTACTAGAAATTTCCAGGAAACTTCTAGTTGTGAAGTAGCAGTTTACCTAGAAGTTTTGAAGGCCAAAGTAGAAGTTTTGAACAGTGAAAGTTTGCACCCTTACATTGAAATATATTTCATTGTCACTAAACTTCCAGTAAACTTCCACTAAACTGCTTGCAAACTGCTATCAAAGTTCTAGTTGTACAACTAGAAGTTTCCTGGAAACTTCCTGAAAACTTCTAGTTTTGCTATGAGATTTTTTCTGAAACCTTCAATGAAACGTCAAACGTCACTACTAAATTTTGGTTGAAATCTTATTGACACTTCCAGTGCATCATCAAACACTTTGCTGGACATTTGCAGAAACAATCACCTGCCAATGCTAGTTTTGCTCAGACAGAGATAGTTCGCGGATTTGTGTTGAGTTGTTGAGAGTGACCATGCCAACAGTTCTCAGCACGAGTATGAAAAGGCCTTCTTCTTCATCAACCTTCAAGCGCCCAGCAGCGAAGGCAAAGACAGGTGCTTTGAATCAAACCGTCGAGAGTTTGAAGAGAGGCTGGGAGGGTGAGGATGAAGACACAAACACGAAGAAGACCAAGAAGAAGGAGAGTGGTGATGATGAAGAATCTGCTGATGCTGATGGGGATGGTGATGCTTCTTATGGTGAACCTCGAGATAAAGGTAAGGCGGTGAAGTTCGCACAGATGCGAAAATCCCTCCCACCTCACATCCTCCAACTCTATGACGAGGAGGCTGCGAAGAAGGCTTCCCCCCGTGCATTCCGGAGTCAAATTGTGAATACTTTGTTCAGGAAACTTTCCAATGGGAGGTACGAGTTGCGCTGTGAGGCACCCCTTTTCACAGAAGCCAAGCGCATCTTCGAAACCAAGTATGGCAAAGAGAAAGAAAAGGGCTATCCTCGCAGCGTCATTAGGGGCCTCTACTTCCAAAATAGCGAATCGGCGCTGGTGGCAGCCATAGAGGCTGGAGATGTGTATAGCATCATGGAAGGTGGAAAGGAGTTCTTTGCTTTCTCCTCGGTGGAATCTGGGCGCGTGAGGCCAATTGTTTTGCATGAATGGGTGGTGGACAATTTGTTTGTTGAGAAAGAACTTCTTTTGAGAGTTGTTGAGAATTGTAGCGTGATTACAGAAGGTGTTAACTGAAGTGATACTGAGCTTGCTTGTAACTGCTAGGAGAGGTTTTACAGATTGTGGACATATCAACACAAGGTTGTTGCTTTCAAAAGTTAATCGTCTGATATCTGCCTAGAATTTCCAAGGTTGTAGAAAGGTGAGGATGATGTTGATTGTTTTGGGCGGGTGTTTGCTGTATATCCTTGTCGAATGTTTCTTACTTGCTTGTGAAGAGTGTTGAGGGTTTGACGAGAGTTGTGGAGAGAGAGAGAGAGATACTGGCAGGTTTTTATTTCTAAGTCCTGTGGAAAGTTGAGAGGGTTTCAGCCTTCGAGTTTCACATGATTTGCTTACCAATGATTGCCTACTAGCACTTTAGAGAACCTCAAAAAGACAGCAACAGGGTAGCTGCACCAATCAAGTTTTCAAATAGTGTGGAGAGCTTTCAACCATCCCAACAACCAATTGTTATATTGTATCTAATTGTATCTTACCATTCCCATCATCTTATCATTCCCATCATTCAACAATCCCAAGCAATTTTCCAATACATCATCACTCATTTTTTTAAGAAGTTCAAGTCAGAACCCCTCCGCAAATCAACGAAGTCACCTATTCTCAATGGTTTACACCCTTCATCAGCACTAGTCAGGTTCCGTCAAAAGATTGACAACTGTCAGCAACCCTCAACACCTCTGAACACCTCTTAGCAAATTCCAAAAACTCTCAACATCTCTCAACATCCTTCCAACTACTCTCAATATCTCTCAACACCTAACACCTTCCAACAACTCTCAAAATCTCTCAACACCTAACACCTTCCAACAACTCTCAACATCTCTCAACATCTAACACCTTCCAAAAACTCTCAACATCTCTCAACATCCTTCCAACAACTCTCAACATCTCTCAACATCCTTCCAACAACTCTCAACATCTCTCAACATCCTTCCAACAACTCTCAACATTTCTCAGCATCCTTCAGCAGCTTAAATTTTCTCGAGGCTTTTAATGTTTCGAAAAAGCAGCAAAAAGGTTGAATTGACTTTTTCACTCACATTCTTCACTCGCCAAAATCACTCCAAATCTTGTCCCTGAAGGAAAGGTAACGTTTCTGCCACACCATCAACCACTCCGATTAGAAGATCAGTGCAGTATGTGGTTGTTCTTTGATAGCTGATACTTTTGTTTTGAGCATAGTACTAATAAGCAAGGGTTGTTATGTGGGTATTCTCCTTCATAGCAACTATCATCAAGTAGCGCAAAGAAAAAACAACATGACGACCAGGGGCAGTGATGTAAGCACCACCATCAACAAGAGCAAGAAGCTGACTGTCGAGCAGTCTAGGGTCTTGGAGGACATGGTAGCCAAGTTGGATTGGTCATACAAGCCAAAGGAAGGGGATGAGAAGAAATTTATCGCAGGATCCAAGCTGCCCGATTCAGTCAAGAAGCTGCTTACCCAGGCACACAACAGTGAGCAAAAACTCGCCACAGAAGCCATCAAGTTGCTGAAGAAAATCCCTGAAGACTCTGAGATCTACAAGAAGCTCAAGAGCACCTACACCCAATCGCAGCAGATCATTCAAGATATCAAGCACATCAGTGATTTCAAGGAATTGCCCAATGCAGAGGTTGCGCTCACACAGCAATCCTTCAATGAAGAGATGGTCAAGGAGCTTTGGCTGAACTGTTTTTCAACTAGTATTAAATTCGCTCACTGTAAAATGTTTGCTAAGACTGTTAGGTCTTGTAGGAACAATTTGCCCAACTTCAAGTAAAGAAAATACACATAGCTTTTGAAGGTTGGCCATGTTTTCTCTTCTTCAGGTCGCAGCCCACGCAGAGAAATTCAATGAAGCTGTCGAGACGGCCAAGGGACACCTGAAGTCCAAAGTCAACTGAAAGATTTTGCCCCATGTGAGGGCTTCTTCTGTTGGCTGTTGTTGAGAGTGGATATCTTATGAATTTTGGAAGCTAGTTAGCTGGCGCTGCCCCTGACTTAGAACTACTAGCATTGTTTTGGGTCCCTTCGACAAAAAACTAATTTCACATTTGAGGTAAAAAAAGACAATAACATGAAAAACAAACTAAGTAAATAGTTAGAATTAGAAATGATAAATTGACTTAGCCAGTCTAGTAGGTTCTTGCCAGATAGAGCAGTCGCCGCTTTCTTGCAGACGTCGCCGGATGGACATTGCCGCTTGTTGGGTCAACGCAAAAAAGCTTTGTCTTGAGTGACTGCTGAGAGTTTTGGAATCAGAAAGATTTCTTTCTTTTGTTTCTTTTGCTTGTTGGTTGTTGGTTGTTGGTTGTTGGTTGTTTGTTGTTTGTTGTTGTTTGTTGTTGTTTGTTGTTGTTGTTGTTGTTGTTGTTGTTGTTGCTGCTGCTGCTGCGGTTGTTGTGATTGTTGTTGTGACTCTTCTTCTTCTTCTTGTTGTCATTGTTGTTCTGACTCTTGATGTTGTATGTAGTTGTTCCTTCTGAGAGGGATGAGTGCAGCAGCAGGAGTATATACTGGCAGTATATATATATATAGCTATAGTTGTGATTGTTTTGATTGTTGTCTGCACTGATGCTTTTGGCTTGTTTTGTGGGTTGAGCATGACGAGAACCAGTCTTCACTGATGAGAGAACTGTAGGTTTGTAATGAGAGTTGTGGAGGTTTTTACTTGTGCTGAGCTCATGGACTGTTGAAACTCTAATAAGGCCAACACGAATTTCCAAACACAATACTTACGGCATCAATACTGTCATTCTCTTTTTTTTACCCACAGCCTTACAAAGATCGAGTACATATCACACAGCAGCAGCATTTCTACACTGTCGACTGGAGAAAAAAAAAGAACCTTTTTTGGATATCCAATGAAACCTTGCGGTTTTCCCATTTAAAATGGCGCTTCCCCCAGTAGTGTGACGCTTGATTACTATTTGGTCAGCATGATGATTAATGATTATCGCAACAGGTATCCAAATATTAGCATGAGCCCCCTCGGAAAAAACGCGAAGGTGGACTTAGACAAAGGCTACAACAAGCAGCTGCGGAAAACATTGGGCTTGAAAGTTCTGACGCAATTGTTGGTGGGAATCAGGCAGCAGCAGCAGCAAGTTCAAGTTCAACAGGCAACCCAAAATCGATGCCCAGTAGTAGTAGTAGTAGCAGATTAGTCAGGAATCTTCTCCGGGACTTTGCCTGGGGTGAGATGTCTGCCCAAAAGCTGCAAGAAATTTGTGCCAGTAGCGTTCAAGATTTGAAAGTTCTACGCCAAACCATCATGGACTGTCAACAAGATGAAACCATAATCAGGTGGCCGCGGAATTCAATTCAGAATGATCAGGAAACAGTCGCAGGCATTGGTGTTGATGGGCAGTATTCCAACAAGTGCTACGCAGATCTCATGAAAAAAGTGGAGACTAACATCACGCTACCACAACCACATCGCGAGCACCTAAAGTTTGCAGGGCGTCTAGGAGAGCAGGTCCAGGAAATGCTGCTGCCACATGAAATGTTCGCAGCCTTCTACCAATGTAAACCAACTTGGTCTTCCGTTATTGTCCCAGACCCAGATCTTCTCTCGAAGTTTTGGAATTCCCAAAAGAAAGGTCACCCACAATGGAAGGGGCACCCCTTGGAATCTTTCAGCGAGGAGCAATTGCAAAAAATGGTGCCAATTTCACTGCATGGGGATGAGGTCGGTGTGACAGGAAGTGGGAAACAGTGGAGTCGCAAGATGGTCAACTTTAGCTGGCACTCACTGGTTTCATCAACTGCATCTGTCCGTGACTCCCAATTTTTTATTTGGGCCTTGTTTGACAAAGCTGGTCTCACAGGAGAAGAAATTGGAAATGATGGATACAACACTTTGTGGAATTTCTTCAAGGTTTTGTCATGGAGCTTTGAGTTTCTCTTCAAAGGAATCTTTCCCACACATGATGTAAATGGAAAGAAGCAACTTAGCAGCAGCAATGGTAGCAGCTAGCACTAGCGCTAGGCTTTCGTTAAGTTAGTTTTGTTGGTCTCTTGCATGCTGAGCGTGTGTTTCCTATGCAGTGTTGAATGTGAGTATTTTGCGTGTGTGTGTGTGAGTGTGTTGAGAGATTTTTTTGTCTCAGTTGCATGTTTCTTTATTTGTCCTGGCCCGTTCACTTTTTTTGGTGACAGCAAGCTGTGGAGGTATAATGACTTTGATGACAATGAACCTGATAGTTTGATATTATGATCTGTTGTTCAATGGTCTTGATCATGGCGATGAGATAGATTTGATGATGAGGATGAGGTGCTGAGGATGAGAATGGGGATGATGGGCAATAAAAATGTTGTTGTTGTTGATGATGATGATGATGATGAAGATGAAGATGGTTCTTTGTGGGGTGGTTGTTAGCTCCCTGTCAATGTGCTAATTGTTTTTCATGAGGTGGCCAAGAAATAGCCCCAATGGCCTTCGTGCAGGGAAATATCTTGCCAATGGGTATTGTGGATGTCTTTGGAGTTTGATTGGGGACCTTGACTATTTGGTGTCTATTTTGAAGCTTCCAAACTTCAACTCTTCCAGACCCTGCAGTCTCTGTCGTTGCTCTTTAGCGGGCTAACTCGTGGAGTGACTTTTCCCCAAGCGCTTTGTGGAGAAATCAACTGTGGACCCTCACCGCGTGGAAAAATTGGGAGGGTCGAAGTCAGTGTCCACTATTTGGTTGTCTCTCGTATTGCAGTGCCCTCACCGTCCACCTAGACTATATGCACTGCAAATATCTAGGTGTGGACCAGTATGTGTACGCGTCGGTCCTTGCGCTGCTTTGCTGCCAAGTAATGAGCGGAACCCCCCAAGAGAACCTGAATCGTTGCTGGCGCACGATCAAAGAGTACTACCACAGGCATCAAACGCGTATCAGGTACAGGTATTTGAACAAACTCACCATGTTTCTGAGAAAAAGTGGCACGCCAAAATTGCGTGGAAAAGCTGGTGAGATTCGCCATTTCGCCCCTGTGATTTGCCATTTGTGGACGCTGCACATGGATAGCAACTTTGAAGTTCACCAGCAGATTCACATGCTCTTGAAATTCAGTGTGCTGATGGAACAGCTGATCACAAACAACAAGGAAGAAGTCGCATTTCCAGTGGACGAAGCACGCAAGTTCTCTGAAGCTTGTGAAAACATGCTCACCCTACACGCAGGCCTTGCCAATCATTTCGCGGAAGAGCAAACTGACCTTTTTACATTGACATCAAAATGCCACATGCTCCAACGCATTGCGATCCAGTCTCGGTGTCTTAACCCCCGCCTTGTTTCTTGGCAAAACAAAATCTTCTTAGCACATGGTACCAGGACCTCCCTTCATAAGAACTATTTCTTTCATTGTTTTTTCTTTTGCTTTGCCGAGGTATGGTGTTTTGCCGGTGAAGACCTTCAAAAGCGAGTTCAGCAGCTAGCAAAGGCTTCTGTGAAAGGAAACAACGCTGCATCCGCAGTGAACAAATTGGTTAGGCACTATAGGCTGGCCATGCAAATTGCCACAATGGATCATGCTGAGCTTTATGCCTGATTGCGTATATGAAGATGCTGCTGTTTGTACATACAAAATTCACACGCTAACAAAAAAAGGATGGCAATGACAACAAAACAAGAAGCGACTGCATCGTAGTAATGCGTTCCTTGCAGCAAATTAACAATCCTACCCACTTGTGTCGTATGTTGGTGCCTTTTGAGAGTGATAATTTGTGAAGTGTTGAGGGTTGTTGAGAGTTGTTTGCACTTGTTCTTTGTTTGTTGGGAGTTTGTTGAAGGTAATGTTGATGCATTCTGAGTGCAGCTGGTCTGAAATTTTGTTGAAAGTGAGTCATCAAATCAAAAAACAATCATCACGTCACTGTGATTTGGAATACGATTACAATTCTATAGGCTCAGCAGCAGTGTGTGATTTTGGACTTTGAATCCCTGGGTTTAGAAGAGTACTGTAGCTGTTCTTATTACTGTCATGGCGTCCAGTCAGCCATCCTCTTCTTTGGCATCCCCACCTACGCAATTGGAATCGTTTCTCCTTCGTCTCAATGATTGCAGCCAAGATGAGTTGGAGAACAGTTTAGAAGTATGTAAGTGGGTTCTGGAGGTGCTGGATTTTGACACAAACGGTATTGTCCGGCTTGATGCATGGGCAGATTTGTGTGTCTCGTTGGCCAAAGCATCTAGGTGTAAGAAAACTGGCGAAGACCCAAGGAAGTTCTTCAACACAGGGATCCTTGATGTTGCCCCCTTCTGTCATTTGGGAATGATGGATATTTCGGATTTGGCTGGGACTTCCTTCATGGAACCGAAAGGTCGCGAGCTGTTGGGGTTGCATTCCTTCATCAAAAAGAACAACCTGGTTGCCCACTTCCCATGGCTGCAAAGTGTCCAAGATGAAATTCAACTTTTGCACTTGGATCTTACAGGGGCTTGGGACACAGATTTGATGACATAGGCATGCGCTCTAGTAGTAGGTCCTGCATTATATGGCTTTGTTGGTCGCACAATTCGTGATTACATCGTGCAAAAATCAGGCTTTGAACATCATCGACGGTGTTTGCGCAAAAAAACAATTTTGAGAGCTTTCTTGAGGGTGTTGATGAGTTGTTCCCAGGATTTTTGTTGGCCAACTGCTTTGACAATCGCGACACACTTCTTCTTGTGAACACACGTAGGCGAATATTATGGACGCCACTTCGAAACAAGGCAGGCTTCACAGTAAAAGCTTTTATTAATGTCAACATGTCGAAGTAAAACACTTTATATAGAAGTGAAAAATCTGATGATGAGAGAGTTGTAGGTTATTACCAGCATCACGTGATGCAAAGGCACATCGAATTTGGATGTGGTGGTTTTGCTCCTTAAGTTTGGAAACCATGTTTCTCTATTCTCCCGCAGCTTTTGTACGAATCAAAATGATGAAGGATGATGAAACAATACCGGCGCAATCACATGAAAAGGAAAACAACATACTCACAATTTGCTTGATACTTCTTGAAGTCCCTGCTGCAACATCAACATAAAAGGTTTTTCAAATTCCCCACTATGATGTTCTTTCAACATGCCATCCATGAAGACTAGCTTCTTCATGGCAGCAATAACATTTCTGAAATAGCATGTTCATGATAGCTCAAAGCAACAACATGTTCATGGCAGATCGCAACAACCCCTCAACAACTTTCATCATCATGGCAAGAAGCTCTCAACATGCTCTCAACATGCTCTCAACATAGACATAGCCAATTAAAACCCTTCAACACAACACATCAATAGCTGTAATACTTCTGCGACAACAGCTAACCCTCCTCAACGACATTCTAAACATGTTCAACTCAAGTTGTTTCCACTAATGCATTTTGTTCTCTCAACATTCACATTCAAGACCACAAGAAGAGCTTTGAAAGATCTTCAGGCCATTCAACATGTCTAGTTCGAAGCATGGTCACTAAACATTATTTTCCAAACATTGTCGCTGAAACACAACAGACCAACAAAAACGGTCCACCTTTACATCTCAATGAGCCATGTTGTGGAGATGGTCGCTGAACGACACCCTCAACAACTTTCAATTCACAAGCGCTGCAGTCCTGATGTTGAGTGTTTTCTGTGGAGTGCTGATGTTGAGGGAAATGTAGATAAGTTGTTGAGAGGATTTTATTGATTTTTTGATGGAAAAATCATATCGAAATGAAAAGTTGAAAGTGGAAGTTTGCTTTATTTTTCCGGCAGTTTACTCGAACTTTACCAGCAGTTTACCGGAAGTTTCCATAGTTTATTTTTAACTATATAGTTAAAAATAGTCTAAACAAATAGTCGAAAAAATCGCCTGAATAGTCCCAAAAAATAATCTAGAAAAATAATCGCGCAACACGAAAAATAGACAAAAAATAGTCTAAAAAAATAGACGCTATCGATAAAAAAATTAACTTTAAATTTGACGTGAAAAAACAAGACAATAGATAAAAATTAACTAAATAGTTAAAAATAATAAATTGACTAAGCCAGTCTATTGGGCTTTGGGGCATCCTACCACTCCTCTTGTTTTCGGACCCGAGGATGGTCTATCCGGTAAATGTCTATGACTTTCAAGG
>OMLO01000294.1_pt1 | contig 30167 bp, 8 predicted proteins | sample 1674811 | NCBI WGS metagenome assembly OMLO01 (sample SAMN06265003, study PRJEB25207) | coral metagenome | isolation source: Coral host | place: Mexico:La Bocana,Puerto Morelos, Mexico | collected 2008-11-13
AAAAAGAGAATGCGGATGCTTGCTTGTTCGATACGTTGTTTCGAACACTTGGTCGTCTCGAACCGAAGTGGATTGTTTCCATCAACAGTATCATACATATTGAGTAGATCCATCCGGAATGGAGGGACCATTGAGCAATGTATTTGGGCAGTTTGTAGTTTCCTGCTTATCTTGAACCATTTGGTGGCGAGTCCAACCGCCACGGAGTAGGGGAATTTGGCCCCGAAATGGTTGTTGGCAAGTCAGGATTGAACTATATACACCGTAGTAAAAGTAGATGGCGCAACTCCCATAGTTTATCATGGCTCCTTACAAATCGCCGCCTTTTGGGAGTGGCTACCGCCATCTACTTTCACTACGTTGCCCAGAAACAGTATATCAAGGTTGAAGATGTTTTTTTCCTTAACTGCGTGGTATTTTTCGTGATGACCAAATGAGTTCAAAGGAATCAGCAAATTGATGATGGGAGTCAGATCCTAGGGATCTTAGATCAGACCTTTTTGCAAAATTTTTCCATACTTCAAAGAAAAACACAAAGGCTCAAGGGCACCTTAACTCCTTGTTTTTTTTTTTGGGTGTTCGTGGTTGGCCAAAAAGATCTAAGCTCTTGCCATGCCTTAGGTTGGCAGCAAGCGAGATACATGCAGGTGCTGGAACCGGGCAGAGATGACGAACCAAGCATTTTTTGGAGGGAGGGAGCTGCCACGGTTGGTGTGATGAAATTATCTCATGACTTTGTGAAGCTGAGTTGGGGGTTTTGTCGGATTTTATGTATGGGTCCATTTCCAAGGTTGCAGCTTTGTGTCCCTTATACAATTTTCGAAAAAAAACGATCCCCGCCACACATATGGTACCTATATGATATATATACATATATTGTTTTCCAAGGGGGTTTGGGCTTGACTCATTCAGGTCTAAAGCTACAACCCTGGGTTTTTCGTTTGGAAATCTCTATAGATTCACTGATTCACAGCTTTCACCACCCAAAATCATGAAAAAATCCACGAGTGGAGATATTTCTGTAGATTCAACGAGGATGGAATTTGGACCAACCTTCCAGCTACCAATACACCGTAACGTGGAACGAAACAGATACAGATAGAGGCACCGAAAGTCTCGAGTGGTTGGTGATCAGGATGTGTTTTTTTAAAGTTAGCTTGTACTTTGTCCCGTGAATAGCTGTTTTCAAAATACACGTTAGTTAATATCCATAGAATCCATGCATGGTATATTTACCTACATTTGGTTGATTTTTATGGTAAATGTAGGTAAATATACCATGCGTGGATTCTATGGGATAGAAAGGGCGAATGTAATGAATTCACGTCCAGCCGGTTGACCTAAGTGAATCCTGTAGAACTCCAAGACTCTGCGACGCCTGACCTTCACGATGTCTATTATGTAATGGTACTAAGCCATCCCTTAACAAGACCCAAGAAAGGATGAACTGAATCCCTCTATACTGTATACATATCTGACATATCTCAGCAAGTATTTTAGCCACCTCAACTAGCCCTCAAACCTAAAAGTATCTATCTAAAAGTACTTTGTTGGGGGCACCAGGTGATTTCTCTTTTTTAGTGCCCACTTGAGTTTCAAATTGTCTATAAGAAGGCCTCCAACATACCCCCAAAGCGGTATATCTACCCAAAAACAACATCGAGGTACAGCATGAGAGTGAGAATTATCTTCACAAAGCTAAAGGTAAAACAGGTTCATAGGTTTCGTAATGTTAGTAGGGCTATGCTGAGAATTTGTCTGTCATGTTAATGTTGAGAATGTTGAGAAAAAACAGCAACACCATACTGTTGATGGAAGAAATCCCGCACCACCTGGGATGTATATAACCCCGTAAATTGTGGGAGATTTACCATCTTGGTGCAGGATTTTGTTCCATCAATCCTATTCTGACAAGTTTCATGATCTTGCGCACCTTGGTGATTGGGGGCAATGGAACAGGTGGAGTTCGACCAACCTGACCAGTCTCGACCTTCATTGCCTCAAACAGAGGCTGGGTGATATTTTTTATTTCCACCCCTACTTGGGGAAATGATCCATTTTGACTAATATTTTTCAGATGGGTTGAAACCACCAACCAGGAGGTCATGCAAATGTCTTTTTTTTTGTGTGTGTGTGTGTGTTGGGTTTGGGGGGATGTCATCAGGGAGATTGTGATGATGCATGATGGATCATGCATGATGGATGAGGGATGGTGGATGAGGGACGGTTGATGATGATGATGATGATGATGATGATGATGATGATCGTGATGATCATTATGATGACAATGATGATGTAACAGGCTTCTGGTAATCATTGTTATCCTAATTAGTCTTTGCAACTGTTGCGCACTTGATTCAGGGGCATCTTTGCTGCCCCAAAATGGAAAACAAGTTGACAAGATACACGTTTCTAGCAATGATGAATCATTGGAGAAAAGCCATTTTGGAGACCCTGAACCAGGAAATATGATTCTAGCCAAACGATTCTCACAGGGGATGGAACCAGCTATGTTAGTTGATTGGAGGGCGATATTCGGGGTCCACCATAAGAACCTTGTTACATGTGAAAATCAACCCTAAAGAGTGACAGGTATTGTCCCTTGGTGATGTAGGGTTTCTCCTATTTGATTAGGGTTGTTTCAGGTGATTATGGCAAACCCTGATATTCTTTGATTCTTGTGTTTGTTTGTGTGGCAAGGTGGTAGCAGTCACAGCCTGTTGCCATATCCATCCATATCCTCATAATTGGTTTACTTGTTGACCTGGATACACCCTGCTGGATCACTATAGCTCATGATCACGACATGTTTGGCATATAGCACCACTGTTGAGACTGAAATCCGGTTGAATCCACCCCAATGTGAGACCTATAAAGAAAACACTTGTTGAATCTTGGAATTTCACCTGTGAACTGCAGGAATTTGGGGTCCCGGTTCGCTTGGTTTATGTGTATATATTTGAATATACATGATACATGAGTTTTGTATAGTTCTGTTGATGATCCTATCAAAGTTGTAGGTACATGTTTTCGCGTTCACCAGTCTCACAGGATCCTATGGTAGGGAAATTAGTTTTGTTTAGTTGGTGATAGTATGTGATACAATGTCAATAAGTCACGATAGTCTGTAATCGTTTGTGCTAGTCACAAAATTCACTAAAGCCATAGCATGGCATTGAGATGCATTGATAAAGTCAATGGAGACATCAACATTGACCACATTAGTGACCTCCTCATCACTGCAACCTTGAGAAAAAAACAGGGTGAATTTTAGTACCTTTCGCCCAGGAAGCGCAATAAATCTCCGGGAATCCCAGTTTATCGTATGAAGTGGTGATAAATTTGCTAAGAGTTCCCCACCAAATGTCTGTAACTATGGAGATTGAGATATTTGCTTCCCCTAGACATCCAAAATCCTCCAAATACCTGGTGAGTAGGTGTTTGGAACTCCTAAAAGCCATCTCAGGAGATGTTTGGGGGTTCAAACACCTACTCAATAGGTGATTGGATGTCTAGTGTTCTGTCAAAAAGACTGACCTTCAATTGGTCGACCATGCATTATTTTCCCCCCAAAAAAACCATTAAAACCATCCACTCTCCGCGGTCACACCAAACTGCACAGGCCATGTCGGACTTCACTGCCGCACTACAATCGCTTTTCCAAGTGATGTGACGTGTTTTCTGTCTTTGATTAACCTTGGATCAACCGGAACGTGAAGATATCGTTGTTTCAAAACGTTGATGCAAAACATAAAATTTGGTGGCAACACCACTTGGGATGTTAACCAAGGCCTAGGAAATGTGATACATATACAGTGCGTATAATTATATATAATTATTATTATATTTATAACATATAATATATATATATATATTTATAATATATGTATATATATATATATTATACTATATTTAGGTATTTGATATATGTTCCAACATGAGGATTTCTAAACCATGAACCATCAACAGCAGTACCATGGGGTCTGTTCATTCGCGTGGATTGGGAGTGGTAGAATCACCATGGGATTTTACCAGGAAATTGGATCACCATTTGAGCAATGAAAACAACTCTAGTTGTTTAGTGTATATAGGGGATTATATTACACAGCTATGTAGGGATTTTGATAAACCATGATAAGGATCCCTATTAAACAGCCAGGATTTCAATAGATTTCGTATCCGGCCAGGTTTTTTGAACGTGGCTCATTGGTTGGGATTTTTTGTTTAAGCCGCATCAAGGCTTGGGCTGTTTTCATCAGTCATCAACAGGGGTTGTCGAATGATACACTCCCTGAAACAAACAGCAAGTTTGCCCCTGAAAACAAGCCGGGACCCAAAAAGAAACGATCTTCCAAGTTGTCCATGTTCAGGTGCTTTTGTTGTTAGTTTCAGGGGGGCTATAACTTCATTTTGTTTGGTCTTTGGTGTTTGATATAGCTTGAGTTATATTGCTTGAATTAGGCCGGTATTTGGCAAAGCTCGCATGGTGTAGTATAAGATTTTGCTTGGTGCTTTGGCTTTATCTCGGATAGTTGTTAGGACATGGCAACTGGAAAAAACTGGGGGTCTAATAAGAAAGTCATGTAGAAATGGTTGTGTTTGAACTGACTATAGCCATGTAGTTTGCCAGAGACTGGCTCGGAATATAGCAAATCTTGAAGGGGTCCATCATTGAAGTGTCCCATGTATGCTTGGAGTCTTTTAAGGTTTACTTTCTACCATGGTAAATCAACATCAAATCCCCATTTGGGAGAATATTGTTGGACCTTTTCCAGGCATCGAACACTCCAAATACAGTATGGTTCTTGCTTACAACCTGTAAAAGAGCGATCACAATGCAACCCAAACACCAGCGAGCACTGTATCTTATCTTACCTTTTGGGAAAAGAGGATAGTTTGTTTGATTTACCAGTGATGGTAGGTGCTTTTTCAAATATTTTTCAGATGCTCTATGTATGGTATACTTACATTTTTCATAAAATTCAACCAAATGATCTAGGTAAATATATCATACATGGACTTAATTGTGGGTTTTCCATTCTTGCACTGGCTTATCTGGCTTGATTCCACCAATGAAGATTTCCAACTTAAAACACTGCGACACAGATAGGGACAGAAAACACATGGCACACATCTGTTGTCGTTGAAAGACGTGTCCGAAAGATCGGATCTGTGAAGAAATCTGGCGGAATATGGGAATAGCTATGGTTTGCCGTTTTTGTCGAGAGAACCAGCTGTGGTTTGGAACAGAACCATTTGCTGAAGGCAAAAGGTTTTTTTGAGCCAAATCCAGCGGAATGATGTGTCATGGTGGGACAAAATGGAACATCATAGAACTATAGCATGAACTATATCAGGGATCATTCATTTACCCATTTTTGGGGGATCAAACAATGCGATTTATGGCAATTTTTAGGGATTTCCCCCCAATGGTGCATTGATTGGGTGTCTAGACGTTCAAAACACTAAGATTGAGGTTAGGTAATTACTTGGAATCTACTAAGGTGATATATATATATATATATAGACTTAGTTAGATCCTTTTGACCTTGCCCAAAAGTTTGACACGTCACAAGCTGAAAACGGACACCGGAAATACCGAAGCGTATCGCCGGGGCGTTTCGTCGCAAGGAATCAGTCGCAAGGGGAGATGACATTTCAATGGATTGGACTCGAAAGGTCTGGTACTGTTTGTTGGAAGAAATCATGGGTCAGATAATAGGGCAAATATGGTAGATATTATAGGTATGTACCTAATTGGTCTCATGTGTACACATATATTATATAGTTACTCTAGCATGTTCCGCAGACTTTTCGCTCGAGTCCTTGTCATTGTCATCTCCATTTGCAGACTCTACTTCCAGATTTATCTCCAGCGAGGATTTGTGATGAAGGGGAGATGCGGAAACCACAGTGCTGGAAAACAGTTTTTGAAAGCTGTTCTATTTTCATGTTTTGTGTAACCACCAGGCGTTGCATTGGACCCTAGTTAAACACGCTGTGTTGAGGTTACAAATTGACGCCGTGTGTTAAGCATTTCCCCCGCGTGAAATTTGGACCTTCTTTGAGTCCCATGAAATACCGCCTGTGCGGTGGCATTCAGATGAACCAACAAAAAAGGTGAAGGTGACGGCTGGCCGGTAGCCTCCAGGGAACGATCACATATCATCATAGACTCAAAGTGCCTTCAAAAGAGGATATGTTGTATAGTTCCGCGGAGGGTAGAAATGTTCGGTTTCCGTTTGCAACAGCAACTTGTGCCTTTTTATGTTTTTGGGGTTTTGGGTTTAACACTGGAAACACATCCAAATTGCTCTCGTTTCATGGATACTGGATGGTTTTATACATAAATCTATCATACATTTCATTGGTGCATTGAATTTCGAGTAATTGATGTAATTGTCACCAAATTATGGCGCCAAAAAAGCATGCTTTTGATTACGTACCTTATCTCTGACGAACAATTCACCCAGTTGATGCTTTGAACAAACCATAGGTTGCGGGAAAAGCTCCAAGTTTTGGAGGGCTGACTTCAGAGTGCGTTGTACATAGTTCACCAGAAGAGTATACTTCAAGAAAGGGACCTTAATAGACATGGAATGAACATAGACAAGTCGCTGTAAAACCGCAAACCTACATAAGCGTAGAATAACTCTTTATGAAAAGTGATACATTGAATTGCAAGAATGGATGCAATAATAAGGTGATATTCAGATTCCAAATTATGTTCCTGTGTTATAAACACCAATCCGGTACATGATGTTATATACATGACACCTGTACAGGTGTTGGGCATATAGACCAACATAGACCCTTAATCCCAATGATTCTACTACAAATGCATTTACAGTATCTAGATTGTTATGTTTATTCCAAGTCTAATCTGGAAGCTCTACAAATCCCTGAGGAAAGTAGCAGGTCGGTCATTCTCAGTGACTTGGCATGGGGTTTACACCTCCAAAGTTTAACAACTCGCCCCTGAAATATGACGGTTGAAAGATGATGCTTTCCGGTCTTATTTTCAGGGTTTTTTTGCTGTTAAACTTCCAGGGAGTATCCACAAATGAGCAATGTAAAAAAACCTTAGGCGTTCAGGGTATATAGGGGATTATATAACCCAGTTATGTAGGGATTATCATATCCCATTCTAAGGATCCCTATAAAAACCAACCCGGTCTTTCATGGATTTCGTCTCCGGCCTTTTTGAACGTGGCTCAAATGACCTTCAAACGTCGCAACAGACGGTTAGCCAGGCCAAAGAAGCTGTACCCACACCAGCAGCTTGGACAGAAGTCAATGCTACAGCTGATCAGCGATGTGTCACTTGGCCACAAACGAGATTCCGTACGGATATGACGAATCCGTGGGACGAGACGATTGTATATTTACCGACATGAATGTAGTGGATTTGTATGGTAAATGTAGGTAAATACACCATACATGGATTGTATGGGGTATAAAAGTGTCGGCTTTCTGGGCTCTTTTTAGTGATGATGAGCAATGGATGATCAGTATTCCCTAATAAATGCCGAGGAGCAAGATGAGGGTTGCTCTATTTTTAGCACGGTTCTCGAAAACAGGTATCTAAGGACTCTTTTTGAAAGTTTGAAAAGGTATGTTGGAAGGGCAGCCCCAACAAAATATCACCCCTTAAACATGGTTGATGATGTAGGAATTTGAAAAGGTTTAACCCTAGACATCCAATTACCTATTGGGTAGGTGTTTGAACCCCCTTTCACATCTCCGTTTTGATGGCTTTTAGGAGTTCCAAACACCTACTCACCAGGTATTTGGATGATTTTGGATGTCTAGGGTAATGAGACCTCAAACTGTTGGAAGCAAGATGTCCTGCAAGTGTGCGTTGGTGGCGTTCCACAAGAGATTTCCCCTGAGACGATCCAGCAATTGAAGGCTGTCACAACACAGGCGTGGGAAGACTGCGGGCATACTGGCTCCAGAAGCTGTACAGGCTTCAAGCAACAACGAAAGGTTGTTGATGAGGAAAGTTTTAAGCCATGCTTGCAGCGAGATCAACGAATGGTTGGTTGTGGTAGATGCTGTTGGACCCTTGTAGGTATAATCCTAATCCTTTGCGCAAGGATTTTCTAGAATAGGCTCAACCCCCCTGAAACTTTTCGGCACGAATTCGGCGGAGAGAATTTGTACATGATTACTCCAGCTATTGAAGTTGGGATTGTTTCATAAGCCATTCGATATAAGGATCTCGTAAGGCATAAGTTTTTTCATGTCTATGTTTTTGGGGCTCAATTGAACAATGGCAAAAAACCTAGTTGTTTAGGGTATATAGGGGATTATACGACACAGTTAAATATGCCAGTATCAGTATAATAAACAATTATAAGGATCCGTATTAAACAACCACTGTAATGGAAATTAAGAGTTTTTTTTCCGTGTCTCAATTGATAAGTATGAAGAGTTCTCTTCAGAAAAAAAAAAGGATGCCATCCGAGGAAGTCGTGATTCGCTTCATGAAAAACATCCCCCCCAAGTGGCACTGCCGCCCCCCAAAAGCAGGCCTTATGATCAGGGCTTATGAAAACCTTTAGTTTCCCTTAATAATGCCTGTTTAAAACTTTTTTGTCTTGATCGGATACGTAACTGGCATATGACCAAACATATTCCAAAGTTGCAGTTGGAAAACCGGCGAAGGATAAGTAGAGAAAACGTTCCATTTTGGGATGGCAACATGATCATATTTAGTACCCATACCATCCATGGGACAATTGTATATTTGCCTACTACATGAATCATTGATTCTTATGGTAAATGTATAGGTAAATACTGTATTCCATAAGTACATGGGATTCTATGGATTCTTGGTAGAACAACTATTATTGGATTTATTGGGGTTGAATCAATTTGAGCGATATACCAATTTATTTGCTACTTGCTGGTGAAAATTAGATTTGGTCAATTTTCAAGTTCTGTGCATTTAGAGCCAGGAGCGTTTTGATCCACCAATATGAGCACGGTTGCACCAACTATTGTTCCAGGCTTCAAGAGGAATGCTCCGGCTAGAGTTCTATAACGCCAAAGTTCATGAATCTGTTTGGTTCGGCTAGAGGTGGTAAGTAACCTGTAGCGCCCTAAAAGGCAAGAAATGGCAACACACATTATATGATCTTATAATATTACCTGGTACATGAGTGGTGTTTTTCCTGCCCAGTTGGGTGAATCGATAGTACCTGCAGCCTGTTGCCAGAACCAGACACATGCATTGAATATTGCCTTGATGTTAGCTTATGCGGAAGAAGTTAATATTAGATATATTAGTATTATTATGTTTCTCATGTTTCTCGCATTGGTTGCCTGAAAAATGTATTGTCCTGGCTACCCAAGCATATCTGCACATGTTTTGCAACCTACACAGTCTCAGTTGCATATTGCAAGGAAGATGCTGCTCCCCATTGAACTCTTGTATCATTTTTCTCAGATGCCCCACCGACAATGAACATGGCTGGCTGGAAACTCCACCATTTGAAGATATATTTCCGATTGAAACATGGGGATTTTCCAGCCAGCCATGGTTTCATCTCACCCGGCCCCAGCGTTGACACGTGTGAAATGTGTCACTGAGGATCACATTTGGGGCTTATCAAAGTTGACTTGGGTATTGATTTGCGATGTGTCCGGAGTCCCTTCTCGGACTTGGTATTAGATTTTTGGAAACGTTTTGTGTGTTTCATGGGACAATTGGTTACTGCTTGGTCATGAATTTAGTATTGCTGGGGTTTCAAGCAAAGAAAACGACATGAGGATAACTTATAATCCCTATGGCTTCGGGCGGGTGATTTTTGTTGTTGTTGCACCCGTTGAGTCTATTTGGAAGCATATTTGTCAACATGATCAAAATATACAATCTGCTGAGGTTTGTTTCAAAATCCAAGCCAAACAATGACTTGTAAGCGTTCTTTTTTCCCTGAAAGAGGCCTATATAGAGGGATCTTTTTGATGTGGTTTTGGCAGGTGGTTTGGAGTCTCCAGTCCCCACCAGAAACCCTTGAGATCCCGTGATGCTTAGGGTAAGTGCATCTCAACCATCCTTTTTTTGAGTTGCAAATCCGTTCACATGGAGTTTTTCGATCACAGATCTATTTATCAACTCTTTGCTGTAACACAAATCCCTTGCTAAGTGGAAACAACTCCAATGTTCTGATCAAATTATAGCGACCTCACACGAGTTCTCATCCCAAATGAGGTGATTTAGTAAAGGAAATCTCTTATTTCAGGGAAACCTAGGTTGCTGAAATATTATACTTTGGCCAGAATATTTGTTTATTCCCTAGTCTTCCAAATACCTTGTGAGGATCGGTGTGAAAGGACCCGGGTGTTAAACACCTCCGTTTTGAAAGCCTTGATAGCCGGGCTCCAAACTTTCACACTTCTTCACGATCGGTATGACTGTTCAGGATTTTGGAAGGTTATAAGGATTGGCACAACTGGACCTGGTGAATTGATCCAATTTCACCTACTGTAACGGTTTTTGAATGGATGGCGAAGAACTACCAACTGTTGGCAACTGTCAACTCTTCCCCGCTTTTTCTTGGAGTTCAGAGTAGGTGGGAAAATGCATCCATGGTCCAGGAAAACAAAGAAATACACCCCCGAAGTTTAGCAGTTCGCCCCTGAAAATGGATGGTTGGAAGACTAGTTTCCTTTTGGGAAGTAACTTTTCAAGGGCGAACTGTTAAACTTCGGGAGGGTAATAAAATGGAATTGTCTTACAGTTTTTTGTTGGTGTGTGTGTTTTTTTGTTTTGAATCCGTTGGCTGTTTTTATCAAAAATTCACGCTGAAGATTTTGGGGGAGTTGGGGAACTCCCGCCCTCCAAAAGGAGATTATATATAACCCTAGACATCCAAAATCCTCCAAATACCTGGTGAGCATCGGTGTTTGGAACTCCTAAAAGCCATCAAAACGGAGATGTTTGGGGGTTCAAACACCTACTCAATAGGTGATTGGATGTCTAGGGTAATAGACTATATCCATTTGGTGCAATTAAAAGTCACGCCCCAAAACCAACAGTTTTGCTTTTGGTGATTTTGATTGCAAGTCAAGCTGACTGGAAGACCTCCCAACTATTTCAGGTTGTTGATTCTTTGAATGTTTGCCCGGATCCGGATCCATCTGTAGTTTTTAACTGTTCGCTCTTGCCTAAAATGTTTCCCCGCAATAATCATGAGGTCAGGTGACAAACTTCCTTTGCATGTGATACTTTACACTTTACAATCTTTACATCGACATATTTGCCAGATCCCCGTGACTTTGTTTTCCATCTGCAACACCTCCTTGCATTTCACACTGAAAACACTATTTTCGACGGCCCAGTGAGAACGTTTTCAACAGCCGTCAGGTTGGCACTGACAGTGTTGATGTTGTGCATTCCTTTCCTGTGCCTTGGTGAAGTTCTGCAGGTGGACGTGGGATGTTTCCCACCCAAGAAAACCCTGCCGTAGTGGCGAAAACGTTAAACTGGAAGTAGGGTGTAAACGTTTTACTAACCAGTGATGTTTTGGGGAACAAGGGTGTCCTCAAACTGAGAAAAAAAACAAGTGCGTTTAGAAGTTTGTGATGAACAGAGCCGTATCACATCATGTCCCCACTAAATTGCGAACAACAAAAAACTTTGATGTCTCCAAAATCAATGGAGTCTTGAGGAATGCTCTGCAACCATACATTGCACGTCATGAATTGTCCCCGAGAAAATCGACTTCGGCAACAATTTTTTCGATGATGATTTCTGATTTGTAGGCAAACTTGTTTGTTGATTTCCGGTCAAAGTCAAAGCTCCAACTACGCCCCTACTAGTTATAAGTGCAGTTTTCACCCTACTTGTATGCGTTATAAACCGATTTACAACTGGGAGGGGCCTACCTTGTACTCACTGATTCCTAGATAAATCCAGTAAATCCAGTTGTTGTGTTTTGGAATGAAACCAATCACTTCACCATTCGTGGAAGATACCCTCTCTGAAACTAACAGTTCGTCCCTGAAAATTGCTTGGAAGATGATGACTTTCTTTTGGGTCCCGGCCTATTTCTCAGGGGACGAACTGTTACTAGCTGGTGGTTTTAAATATTTTGTTTTATTTTGACCCCAAACCTTGGGGAAATGATCCATTTTGACGATCATATTTTTCAAATGGGTTGGTTGAAACCACCAACCAGGTTAGTTTTCAGGGAGTATAATTTTCCCCCTTGGTTTTCGCAGGTTTTCTAAAACCCATCACCCCGTGGGCCGCCACCGAAACCGGCCCACGAAAACGTACAGTACCGAGGTTGCAAGTGAGCCGCCGGCGTCCTTATGGTGCACCCTTATTGGATTTTGGTCACTGGGTCTCAATTTTTGTGCCATCTTCATGTACCCCCCCGAAAACTAGCATAGAACCTGAAAATACACTCTTGGAAGAGGAGAAACAGCTACAAACCACCGGTTTTTGAGTTCCATGTTAGTTTTCGGGGGTGTAACTTTCTTTTAGTGAAATTGGTGGATCATCCCATGGCAGATGTCTTATTATACTGGCAGATTCCCATAGCCTTTTGGGGGATGGGATTTCTTAGATTCCTTTTGATTATAATTGTATAGGGATCACCTATTTGGAGGATCTTCTCACTTATTAAGTGGTTTGTTAAGAGGGGTAAACCAAGCCATTTAGATCAACCCTACTTAGGAGACTTACGATCACAATGGTTATTAACCACTTACACGTCATGGGATGATCCTCCAAGTACACCCTCGAAAACAAACTGTTGATTTGCTTCCGAAATCCAGCTCAATTTGTTGACATTGAGAATCTCCCATTGTTGCAATGATTTATTTAGTATTACATGATACATATCATGTATACTGTATACTGTATACATGTATATTGTGTATTTACATACATACTTTATTTATCTTTACAAATGACATGTATGTATGTATACACATATCATTTATTTACCTTTACAAAAAATCAACTGCATCGATATGGACTGCCAATGGAGATTTGCTGCCAATGTTCGGATCCGCCATTCATTGCTCCACGAGCGTCTAGGATGACATGTTCATCCATGGTTGATGCTTCAGAAATCCTTACACCCTAGACATCCCAAATTCCTCCAAATACCTGGTGAGTAGGTGTTTGGAACTCCTAAAAGCCATCTCAGGAGATGTTTGGGGGTTCAAACACCTACTCAATAGGTAATTGGATGTCTAGGGACACATCACCTTGGGATGTTTTTATCGACTCCTCCTACATAGATGTTAGTGAGATACGGTATCTCCATAGGATCCATGTATGGTACTTGCATATGTCTACCTACTTTTACCCTTGCCATAAACATCAACCGAATGTATAGGTAGATATACTTCACCATGTATCACACGGCTACCTATGAACAACCGTTTGCGTCTTTTGTTCACTTTTTGTTCAGCTTCTGAAGGATGATTTTTGGGGTACATTTTCCCAATCTATTTTTTTGGGGGTAGCCTAGTTTAGGGACAAATTCACTGACAAACTACAGTAAGTCCCATGTTAGAACTAGTAGCTACAACTTAACATCAAATGCTCTAGGGATTTCCCGATGTCAGGGAGCAATCCGCTGATTTGAAGCCCTACAACTTCACTGCTTAGAAACTGGACCTACCCCCGTAGGTTCCGTCAGCTTCCAGTCCTCAAGTCCTCAAGCTCAAGTTTTAAGGATTTTGTTATATGACTGGTCAACCCAACCCCCCAAACAGAAGTATCCCCCCGCAGAAATAGCCGGCCTTATTAATCAGGGCTTATGAAAACCATTGGTTGAACACTTAATATAGTAAGGCCGAAAATAAAACCTGGATTTCTGAGGGGGATTACGTTAGGGGGTGGTTGGTTGAGTAGCATTGGTTTCAAGCTTTACACCCAACCTATCAACCTGATAAGAAAACAAGATCAAAAATCATGCGGAGATGATCGATCAGTCACCTAATGATAGGTTTCTCAAGGTCCTAGTTATCAATATCTTAGAAAAAAAACTGAAGTCTCCGTTCCAAATATATATGGGGAACAAGAAGATCAGTTTATAGTACAAGGTGGACCTTTACCAGTTATAAATGGAGTTTTAAGCCCTATAAGTAGGGTGAAAATAGGGTGAAATATCTTCGGGACTCCAGGCAAAGCCATTTATTTTCGGCCATTAATAGGGGCTACCCATATCACTCCACTTACAGAACTGGTTTTTGGGCCCACCTTGTTTTTCCACTCTACTCTGCTCACAGCACGAATCGAATCCACATCACCATTAGGTCATACGAAGACGGCACCAGGTGAGACGGATTTTTCGAGTTGTTGATCGGGTTTGGTGATGCATGGCCATGAAAGGGGTTTCAGTGTTGAACAAAAGTTTGATAAAAGTTTGAAAGCAAACATGCAAAGGATAGTCCATAGTGAATACATAAATTACTTTGTTTTGGCAATGACTTGAGTTTTTGTTTCATAGTCCTGATTGACGGTCAACCTAGCTTTTATAGGCATCAAGAGTAGGGTGATATATAGTTGAGTAATCAGCAGAAACATGCACAATATATTATACATAATTGTAAGCGATATGTATATACTGCACACTGTATACATATCCATATATATATATATTATATTAGATTGCCCTCAGGTTATATTTGTGGATTGCAGCACAATACCCACAAAATAAAGATCCTTGAATTTAATGTTTTTATTCACCTTCGTTTCACGGTTCATGTCACTGGTGATTATGTTGCTCACCAGGATCCTTCATTGACCCCACTAATCAATGACAGGCGCCTGGAATATTTTGGGCTCATTTAGATATCTTTCGAACGAATCTATCCCTCGAAATGAAACCAACTCCGCAAACAGGAGGGGGCGGATTGAAATGTTCAGAGCTTCGGAGGCATTGATGATTCTTGAGCAAGGTCCAGAACCTTAGGATGATTGCAAAAGTACTCTAAACCAACACAACATGAATCGCCGGTTGGTGGTTTCAAATATTTTTTGTTTTCACCCATATTTGGGGAAGATTCCCAGTTTGACTAATATTTTTCAAAGGGGTTGAAACTGAGTAAAGCCTGATCTAGTGCTGCATGTTTTTCAAGAAGTGGTGACCGAAGCCACTTAAAGAGGATCAAGTGAAGCCCAAAAGGAAAAAAGGGTTTTGCGGAAGGCTGCTGGACGGGTAGCTACAAAGGAAGAAAGACTTGAAGACCACTAGGTTATGAGCCCAAGGTCGTGATGATGGACTTTGAAGTGATAAGGAGAAGGATGGCCTGGAGGTCAGAAGAAAGAAGAGCTGAGACGCCAGAAGGAGAACTGCCTGCCATAGAGGATGGTAGGGAGGTAGAAGACCGTCTGGTGCGAGTTGACGAAGCTACACCGGAGGAGGGTGTAGCGGAGTCAAGAATTGAGAGGTGGGTTGGTCCTGGAAGCAGCACCGACCAAGAAGGAAGAGAAGGATTAAGGACAGAAGGAGCCATGAAGATTGAGGAAGACCCCTTGGAAGGAGCTCTGCAGGGAACGCCAGAGAGGTTTGCAGTGTTCACTCCACCCCAGTCCGAAGGCCAATCGAGAGGAGATGCGAAGGAAGAGAGAGGAAGCACCTCTGACCGAGGCACGAGGATGGAGGAGCCAAAGGGAAGACCAGAAGTCTATGGCCCGTTGTTTGATCCAATCCAGGTAGCGCAGATGGAGCAGCTTCAACGTCAGGCTTCGTTGCTGTTCACCACGAGGTCCGAGGGACGGGTCTTGGAGGAAGTGAGGCCCACCTTCTTGAGGAGTGAGGAGTTGAAGCAGCACCAAGAGAAGGAAAGAAGAATGGAAGAAATCATGAAGGAGAATGAAGAGATGAAGAGAGTCCTTGCAGGGATGCGAGGAGTTGTCAACGAGAATGTGGAGATGAAGAAGATGATGAGTGAATGGATAAGGAGAAAAGAAGGAGAAGAACTAGCTCCAGAGGGGAGCAAGACTGGAAGAAAGAGAGCCCTCGAGGTGGGCAAGGAGGCTGAGGAAAGAGAAGAAGAGAAGTCAGAGGCCAAATTCAAGACCCCACAAAAGGAGACTTGAAGATGTTTTCCAAAGGCCTTGAAGAGACTCCGAAGCCACCAGACCAAGGTGAAACGATCCAGCTGATGCTCACCTTGATGAAAGGCATGCAAGAGATGCAGAAGCAGATGATTGAGAAAGGAGATAGAGGAGAAGATGGAGGAATGATGAAGGGCGTAGAGTACGTCCGAGGCCAACATGAGTTACCTCGTCTGGCGGAGTGGTCAGCGGGGACGGCACCAATCGACTTGAACGATTGGTTGGTTCTGATTGAACCAATCATGGCAGACTTGACACCCACTAGCCAGGAGTGGTGGGAAGTTTTGTTGGGAGAAGCAAGGGCATGGTATGACAGCCATGTCAAGAAGAGTCCGGTGGAGAGACTCACCCATGAGCCAGAGCCAAGTCCCAGCTTAGCCCAGAAGAAGTGGGGGAGGTTGGAAAAACGGGCATCCACGATGCTTTTGATGGGCATCCCCGAAACCCAGCGAGAAGAGATGGTGGCAACCAAACAGACTTCGGCGATGAAGATCGTCTGCAGGTTGTTGACGGTGTACCAACCGGGGGGGTTGGCGGAAAAGGAGGTGATACTCCGATCATTGGAGTCTCCTCTGGAGACATCCAATCTTCCGGAAGCGGTTGGAGCTCTGAGGAAGTGGATGCGTTGGAGGAATAGAGCCAAGGAGCTAGGAGTTAGCGAGCCTGATGCATCGATACTCCTTCGAGGATTGGGGAAGATCATCAAGAAGCCGTTAGAGGTGCATAGAGACCTGAGCTTCAGGATCAGCCTCACGAGGAGCGTGCTGCAGGTTGACTCCACCCCCAATTCCACCAACGTCCACCAGTTTGCCACTCACCTGTTGGCAGAGATGGAGATGATGGCCCATGCCGAGAGTGGAGGACGTAAAGCCCAGCCCAAGGAGATTCCGAAGAACCCCGAAACCAGAATGAAGAAGCTAGAGAAGGACCAGGAAGAAAGAGCCGGAACCCCAAAGAAGGAAGGAGCAAAAGAGGCTTCGCCATGTCGGTTCTTCAACACCGATGCTGGATGTAGAAAGGGTAAGGAGTGTAAATGGATGCACACGGTTGAAGAAGGCAAGAAGCGATGCTGGATTTGTGGAGCGGTGGATCATTACGCAGGTTCCTGCACCAGACCCAAAGACCAGAGGCCAACTGACCAAAGGAGGACTTACCCGAAGCAGGAGCCCAGATCCATCCAGAAGGCCGAGACGGATGCCACCAAACCAGCAGTTGAGACAGCCAAGGAGACCGAGACCAGCACCAGCCCCGGCCAAGAAGAATCAGGTGAAGTGATGAGAGGATTGTTGGAAGAAGCCAACAAGATGCTAAGAGCGTTGAAGGACACCAAGGAGGAAGAAATGGGAGAACGAGAAGGAAAGCTGAAAAGGTTGCAGAGGCAGTTAGACGAACTGAAGAGTATCAAGGTGTTCAGAATCGCTAGCTTGACAGAAGGAGGGGGACACGGACTACTTGACTCAGGAGCGACCCATGCCTTGAGAGGAAAGAAGGATGGAGAGAGCACGCAGGATCTTCCGGAGGTGAAAGTCAATCTTGCTTGTGGTCGCGAGACATTACTCCGAATGACACCTGGTGGAACTATGATAGCCCCGTCAAGCACTACGGAGCCGATTGTGCCCTTGGGAAAGCTAGTGAGGAGAGTTGGGTGCCACGTTGGATGGGGCAAAGGAGGACTCACGGTGACGCACCCTAGGAGAGGAAAACTGAGGGTGTTTGAGAAAGAAGGTTGCCCACACGTAGAGCACTCTGTTGCATTGGAACTGATTGAGGAGCTGGAGAAGATTGAGGCTGAGAAGTGCAAAGGAGTGAGGATTGCAAAGGCTGAGGTGATGGAGGCGAAATGGATAGAGGATCTCGTCGAAGCTCACCCAGTACTTCGGACTTTGACATCGGAAGTGAAGGAGGCTTTGAAGATGAAACCAGCAGCGGATCTTCGAGGACTACCCCAGATCAACAGGAGGAGAAGAAAGAGGATCCTAAGAGAAGGAGCTTTGATTCACCTCTATGCCGGGGAGAACGAAGGCTACACGCTGGCGAGAGCTATGAAAGAAGTTGGAGCAGATCGATCAACCTTGGTCGAAGTTGATCTTCTCAGAGGAGGAGAGCACGATATGATGAAGGACCAGCTATACTCGTCTTTGCTGAGGCTAGCACTTGATGGGAAGATGAGGAGCATGGTAGGTGGGCCAAATTGCAGGACGAGATCGGTCCTGCGACACTACCCGGTAGAAGGTGTAGAAGGAGGAGGCCCGAGACCGCTGAGAGCATGGGGTGGTGAGGAGTTTGGTAAGCGAGACCTCACACCATCGGAGGCTCATCTCGTCTGGGAAGATGACGTGCTTCTTTGGAGGATGATGATGATCTACATCGTCGCTGAGGAAGTCAACAAGGTGGAGCCAGGAAAGAAGAAGATGATTGGCTTTGGCATAGAGCAGCCGGCTTATCCAGAGTATATGCCGGAGGTGGTTTCACTGTGGAAGACGTCACAGTGGATGAAGATGAAGGAGATGTATGGTTTGGAAGAAGTCACCTTCAATCAAGGAGACTATGGAGGAGAAGCCGTCAAACCAACGACATGGGGTGGCAGCCTATCCATAGAAGTTCCGACGAAGAAGAATGAAGAGGCCAAGAGCAGGAAGGAGAACAAGAGCAGAGACTCGAAAACCCTTGCGAGGTGGGCTCCGGGTTTCATGAGGGAGGTGGCAAGAGCACTGCAACAACAAGTGCTGGGGCTTCAGGTGAGAATGACGAAGCTTTCCTGGAGGGAGCACATACAACATGGTCACGTCCCTTTTAGGAAGGACTGCAGGGTCTGCCAGGAGTCGAGTGCTAAGGCAGCTCCACACAGGAGGGTGGTGGGGGTTGGCAATGGCAAAGCTCGGGCTGGGGTACTGTCAGTCGACACTACGGGCCGTCTGGTGAAGGGAAAGGATGTAGACTCCGCGGTGGTCAGGTTTCTCTTGGTGGGGGCTTTCACATGGGTGGTGCCAAAAGGATCAAGGCTGTCAGAAGGGCCGAAACTACCAGAAGAGGAGGATAAAGAAGAAGAAGAGGACAAGATCGTCCTAGAAGAAGAGGAAGCCGAGATCGAGGACGCCCGACCCAGAAGAGGAAGACCGAGGAAGGAGCCGCCAGAAGAAGAGAGGATGGGTCCTGAGGAAGTCCAGGACTTAGAAGAGAAGCCAGACCCAGAGGAGCCAGAAAGAGAAAAGAAAGATGATGAAGAGGAAGGACCAAAGGATGACTTTGAGATCAGAGTCTTCAGGATGGCCACCCCGATGGCGACCAAAGGAGGAGAAGAGGTGCTAAGAGCAGTGGCTGAGATGGTCACCAGATTGCACCTAGAAGGATTTAAAGTTAGCCAGATCCATAGTGATCACGGAGGAGAGTTCACTTCGCGAATTCTTCAGAGGTGGATTCTGAACAGAGGGATTGCCAGGACGTTCACCGGAGTGAATGATCCCCAATCGAATGGAAGAGCAGAGAACTCCGTCCAGGCGATCAAGTCCTACATCAGGAGAGCTTTGAAGCAGGGTGGGCTTCCACCTTCGGATTGGCCACTGGCGGCGAGGTTCGTGTCAGAGGGCCTAAGGTATGACAGGATTGGACAGAAGAGGGACTTTCCACCGTTGGGAGCTGAGATCTTGATTAAGAAGAGGAGATGGGATGCACAACAAATGCAGCCGACTATGGAGACAGTGGAGTACATCGCACCAAGTCCCTGGAACTATGGACACTGGGTCCGAAAGGAGGACGGGCAGATCGTCACTACAAGGTGTTACATCGCCTACACCAGGACACCCATAGAGGAAGGAGCTTGGATTGCGTTGGAACAGGAGGCAAGGAACCCTATGGAGATTAGAAGAAGGATCCGAGGAAAGACGACGGTGAGGATGTTCAACCACAGCCGTGAAGAAGAAGAAGAAGAAGAAAGAGAGGATGAAGGAGGACCAGGGAACGCCAGGATCATGACGATGATCGCGGAGGAGATGACCACGGTGATGGAAGAAGAGGAGCCGTCGAATCTGAGGATTACTATGGAAACGGTGGCGAAGTTGAGGACGATGGTTGAGGAGAATCCCGAAGAAGAAGTCCTGCAGACCAAGATTGTAAGCGCTGCAGAGATACTGAGGAGTCCCGAAGAGTGGAGAGAGGCCATCAGTGCAGAGTTGGTTTCCTTGCTGGAGGAGAAGGAAGCTTTGAAGCCAATGAGAGGAAAAGAGAAGGAGGACTTCATGAGGAAAGCATTTGAGGAGGGAAGAAGAATAGAAGTGGTTCCGGGGAAACTAGTTTCCACCATTAAGCCGGGGCCAGGAAAAGGAAAGAAGAAAGCCAGAATTGTAGCGTGTGGGAACTTCACCAACCGAGACGCTCAAGATGACCTTTACGCTAGCACAGGCGACGCTGTAGTGTTGAGGATCATGCTACAGTGGGCTTCGGAAAAGGACTGGTCAGGAGTTTCCCTGGACATCAAGACGGCGTTTCTGAACACACCATGGGATGACATGGGTGTGTTGGTAAAGCCCCCGTATCTCTTGGTCAAGATGGGATTGGTGGAGGAAGGAACTTTGTGGCTTCCAACGAAAGCTCTGTATGGCTTTCGCAAATCCCCTCGACTTTGGGGAAACTACCGAGATTCGGTTCTACGCGAGAAAAAGGTGAAGGTCCACGGTGAGGAGCTGAAGTTGAGTCAGTGTGTCTCAGAGCCGAACCTGTGGAGGATCCAGGGGCGGGAGGATGACACACCAAGAGCACTGATGATGGTGTACGTAGATGACATCTTCGCCGTGGGGGAGAATGAGGTATTAAAGAGCCTGGTAGAAGGAGTCCAACAGGAGTGGAAGACGTCAACCCCAGAATGGGTGACGGAGGAACCAGTACGGTTCCTGGGCATGGAAGTGAGGAAGATGAAAGATGATGATGAAGGATACAAGTGGGCGGCGACACAAGGGAACTACGTCAAGGATCTCTTGAGGAGAAACTTAGGAGACCGAGAGGAGGCGTGGTTGAGAAGGAAGATACCGATGACGAGAGATGCCCCAGGTGACATTCCAGAAAAAGTCACCGCAGAGCAGGTCCGAGAAGCACAGAGGATAGCGGGGGAGCTGCTATGGCTGGTAACCCGCACTCGTCCGGACGTTATGTTCACGGTGGCGAAGATGGCGTCAATGGTCCTGCATCACCCGGTCTGGGTGAAAGAGATGGCGAGCCAGATATGGGGATACCTCGTCGTCACGCAGCGAGAAGGTTTGGTCTACAAGAAGAAGAAGAACCTGGAGCCATGGGATGAGGACTCTGGTCTAAAGTCCTATGCTGATGCCAGTTTCAGCCCTGGAGGTGAAGAGAGTCATGGGTGCGTGGTGGTTTCGCTGAGAGGAGGACCATTGGTGTGGAGGAGCTCCAAGCAAGGGTCCGTCACTTTATCCACGGCAGAGGCTGAGTTGAATGAACTCATAGAAGGGTTGATGCTTGGAGAAAGCGTTGCCGCAGTAGTCGAGGAGTTGGAGCCGAACATCATGAAGCTGATGATTTCCGATAGCCAAGCGGCGGTGAACATCGTTTTGGCAGAGGGAGGATCTTGGAGGACGAGGCATTTACGCCTCCGAGCGGCTCACGCCAAGCAGAGGTTCACCAAAGGAGATTGGGCTTTGAGGCACCGACCAGGAGAGGAGATGATTGCAGATATAGGAACAAAGGCCTTGACTGCATCGAGGTTGCAGTTTCTCAAAGGCCTACTTGGGATGGAAGAGGTGAGGAAGTTAGAAGACGAAGAAAGAAAGAAAGAAGAGGAGAAGAACGAAGAAAGGATAGTGAAAGGAGGACCGGAAGTGGAAACGGTCTTGAGGATGGTCGTCACGCTAGCGGCTGTCACGGTAGCGAAGGCGCAAGGAGAAGAAGTTCAGGACCGGTTGAGTGTCCAAGGATGGATGCTGATGTTCTTCGCCGTCCTGGGAATGGTGGTTGCCATGGTGGTATTTGGGATTGGGTTGGGGAGAAGTTGGGTGTGGGCTACTACACCTTTGAGGAGAAGAGAACCCGAGGAGGAGCCGGGTCAAGGAGGAGCGATTGAAGAGAACGACCGACTAGCTCAAGGAGGAGTTAGAAGAAGACAGATTCAGAATGAAGTGATGGTGACCCCCAGATCCAACAGATCCCAGAGAGCCACCCCCAACAGCAGAGAAAGGATGGCAGCCATGGCATCAGAATGCCCAACACCACCACCAGGATACCGATGGGTGGAGTTCAATTCCGAAGAGCCAGAGATCGGACCCAGAATGATTTTGGTGCCGCAGATTACACCAGCACCAACCCCAAGGAGGGAGCGAAGACAGGAGACCCCGAGGAGAGAAGAGAGGAGGCATGAGGCTTCATCGTCGAGGCCAGCGTCTTCGAATCAGAGCGAGCGCTACTACATGGAGAGCATGGGATCTTATGAGGTGGGGCATCCACCGGAGACTATGCCAGAGGACATACCAGCAGGAAAAGGACAGCCCCATCCCATCCACTTCCAAGGGAAGGGAAGTCCAGTACCAGAACCATAAAAGGAAAAGGAAAGGGAAAGGAGGATGGAGGAGGAAGCTCTGAGGAGACAACCGGAAGTGTCGTCTTTGGAGGAGTTCCCATGGTTCCACCTCTACCCCAACATGGAGGAGATCAAGTTCCACAAGGGGTGTACATCACCCGTTGGGGAGAGAAGTTCCATGTGCTCAGGCTATGTCGGTGCCTAGCGAAGTCGAGATTGGAGATTTCGCCGTGGTGCCCTCTGTGTCGAGGAGATGAGTTAAACCCTAGAGCGGTTTACTCACAAGGTGTTGGTGCAGTGGCTCATGTGAGCGCCAACTGCCCGAGATTGCCCCCAAGACGCAGCACGTACTTGAGGTGCGGGTTGTGTGGCTGAGAAGAAGACGAAGATACAGAGGATGAGAGAAGTGGCTTGAGTCAGCGGTCAGGTATCTTCCACCTACCGGAAGAAGATAGGGGGAGTGAGTAAAGCCTGATCTAGTGCTGCATGTTTTTCAAGAAGTGGTGACCGAAGCCACTTAAAGAGGATCAAGTGAAGCCCAAAAGGAAAAAAGGGTTTTGCGGAAGGCTGCTGGACGGGTAGCTACAAAGGAAGAAAGACTTGAAGACCACTAGAAACCACCAACTAGATCTCAGGCGTTTGAAAGTCCAGCATTTTTTTTGGGGTGACTTTGCTAGCCCAGCTTTGTTGGTTGACACTGGATGGGTATGTCATGTCATTATATTTGGTGTTTAGTTGGATGAATCCTCTTTTTGGATCATCCAAGTAGGGCTGCCGTGATTTTTTGGGGTCCAGGTTCACCACACGCGGACTTCCTGTGTTGCATTGATGGCCAAGAGAAAGACAGGCAAGACGGGGCCAAGGGGCAGGCAGCTTTGCAATTAAATAGTTTCATGATACTGTTACTGTACCTGGGATACTGAAACAAGGCTTTCATGCCCAAGCTTTGGGTATGGGTGATTCCAATTATCATAACCCTTTCATACATTTTCATTTTTTTATCATGCTTCTGTAGCAGCGAAAACTAGGACAGATGTTTGAGTTGGTGTGGAATTATTGGAATTCAAGCACCCAAAGTAATCCCCCGAAGTAAGGTGACTCATTCAGATTCCAAAGCAACAACTCAAGTTTTGTGTGGCTGCAGACGTGTTTCAAACAGGTGTTTCCAGTGTGTGTTGCTGTCATATGTGCCGATGTTGTACTAATTTAAGGGTCGTTATTGTGGTCGTGTTTGTTGTTTTGTTTTTGCTTTTGGTGATTTTGTTGTTGGCACTTGTGTATCATTTGTTTTTGTTGTTGTTGTTGCTGTTGCTTTATGTTTTTTGTTTGTTTGTTTGTTTGTTTGTTTGTAGTTTTTACCTGTTCATGTTGTGTTCCTGATTCTTGTACCTGTCCTGTCAATTGTTTATCATCGGACGGCGCCAGGTCGGGGGCGTGAGTGTTGTCACCCACGCCGCAGCAGAGACGTTTCAGCAGTGTTCTGAACTGTCTGAACGTTGTGTAATACACTTAGTGGCAATGTGATCTATATGTACAAGTACAAATTATAATACTGCATATACTGTAATTATCATTGTTACGGAGGGTAGCAGCATAGAACCCCTTGTACAAAATCGAACCAACCAGAGCGACATGACCACTGCTCATGAAGGAACTGCAGATGTTTTTTTTCGATAGCGGGTTGATTCTTCCTCAGCACTGCTAAAGCTTGTCATTCCAAGACTTATGGTCAGTGCACTTTGGTAGACCATTCTATATGAGTGGCTTTAATACTTGGTTCTATCGGGCCTAGAATGAGTGCATAGAGTCTCTTGAGCACTAGGTGAAACAACAAGTTCTATTAGTTACTCATTAGTCATATACTGAGTATCATTGACACCTTTCAAAGGTTTGCAGGCTGAAGGTGCTTGAGTGAAAATAACTAGGAGGTGGCAACTCAAACATTTTTTATTTTTGAACCCTACCCGGGGAAATAATCCAATTTGACTAATATTTTTCAGATGGGTTGAAACCACCAACTACCTGGCAATTCTGCTGGTGACCTTTTTGGGCTGGTTAAATGACCCCTTCACAAAGGTTGGAAAGGTGACCTTCAAATTGGGGATAAAAGGTCACGACTTGAATCACCTGGTACCCTCCCTAAAACTAACAGTTCGCACCTGAAAAAGGATATATAGGTTGGAATATGATATAGTTTCCTTTTGGGGCGTGGGAAGGCCTATTTTCAGGTGCGAACCGTTAGTTTCAGGGAGAGTACCCTCCCTAAAACTAACATAGCCCCTAAAAATTGGTGGTTTCCAATAGGAATCTCCTTTTCCAGGGGGTCTATTTTCACGGGCTATGCTAGTTTCAGGGAGAGTAGATGATTTTGGAGCTGTTCTTTGTTGAATCCTCCGAAAATGGATCCGATGAAAGTCTCATTTCAAAAAGGCCACCCACCAACCGGTTGACAAAAGTCGGATTTTTTCACACCCCAAAAAATGAACCGCAAGAAAACCTGAAAAGTCCCGGGGATTAGGGAAAGAATCATCGGAACCAACCAAACTATGATATTTTTCAGGTTCTATGGTTTATTTTTCCAGGGTCCAGGGTGTATATCTAATCCCAAATCTATGGGGGGACAACAAGCTCCACAAGCCTGCAAGCCCCTGAGTTAGTGTGAGCTTCTAGACCCTGAATGTTTTGTTGTTTTTTTCAATGGACAAAACCAGTACAAAGTAAAAACTGAACCCGAAATGCATGATGTCTAAGGAATGAATCCGCATCAAGAAGCTTTTTTGAAATGTGTCAAAGCTCTGTGGTGTTGCAGGGAAAATCTGGCGCTATCTGGTGAATATAGAAGTTAAAGTCTAAGATTTTTTTCAACATACCCCTGAAACACACCCGAGACCCCTAACCAACACTTTATGGGGATTTGGGGATGCCTAGGGTATGTTCGAGTGGTATATTGGGGGTTCTCTTAGATAACGGTATTGCTTGACAGAAGGAACACTGCTGGTGCCGAAGTGTGAAGGTGTTTTCAGAAGCAGCTCAAAAATCTGCAACTGGATGGGTGGAAGACTACCTTTTCTTTTTGGTGTTTCTTGTTATTTTCATGGGACATGTTAGCTTTGGTTTTTTCAGATGTTTGTTCCTCAGATCCTTGAGGAGATTCGATTGAATTTTTCAGTGGAACTTGGAACTAAAACAGTCCCTTCACACAAAAAAAGGGAACTTGATTGGTGGGGACATGTTTCATTTCTCAAGACTTCAGGATGTGATTGACTCCCAAAATCAAGCCCGAAAAAACCCTTGGGGTGAAAACCACCGTACCGTTCAGATGAGGGTGAAATAGGTTCGGATGTGCTTATGGTGCCATAATCTGAAAGAGCCGTCATGAAAAAAGAGGATGTGCATAGTGCATGTCTACATGTTGTATGACAAGCAGATCTATTTACACACCAGTAGGCGCCCGTTCATACACGTTCTTCGCAAAATACAGACATTCTCTATCAAAGATATTATTGCTTCTGTATTTGCAGGTATGTACATGCATGGGCGATAAGCGTGTCTTTACAATACAAGAATGATTAGTTGACAGTTACTTTATCTCACTGAATATACACTGTTCTTTCAAATTTTGATAACCTCACCCTACAGGTTTGTGTGTGTAGTTTCCTTCCAGCATCCGATGTAAATTTGCATGATGATGTCAACGAGAGGACATTGAAAACACCCTTCCACGATCGGTCAAGTTACATCCATCGTTTCACCCAGCGAAAAGAAAGCTGGCTACATACAATGTCTCAAAATGTTGGGGTTCTTTGCCTGCAAAACAAGTGTTGAAACGAATCCACTCCAATCATGCATGCATACCCATAATATCCAGTATGATATACTTACATACTGAATATACTAATTTACCATAAAAATCGACCATTCATGTAGGTAAATATACCAGCACCCATGGGTCCTATGGGTAATAGGAAACAGAACTTGTACGTACCGTATCGGTTTCGAAGATCCAAGATGCCCACGTTCCGTTTCCTGGTTTCACCGTTGAAGTGTAGGAGCAGGGTGTTGCAGTCTCCTAGAAGGACCAATCTTTTAGCAAATGTCTGTTGTAAACAAAACAGTGACAATGATCAGAATCACACTTGCTCATGCAATTTTTGTGGAAATTGTTTCACATTGTACATTGTACTCCTAGATTCATCCTATGTCATGGATGTCTTTAGATCTAAAGTCACCAATATCTCAGGATACCACCATTCCTTTGGCAAAACGTGTGCAGGAGTTATTTTCTTTCATGATAAGAAGCTTGCGCATGGTAAGTTTTCTGACAAAGGAAGAGTTTCATTTTGTAAAATCTGGTTTATGAAGTGTTTTCTGTTTTTTTGGACTCAAAGTATGGCCATAGTCATACCAATTATTCGCCCGAAAATATAGTGATGTCAATGCCATTTTCGCGACCAAACATTCAAAACCAATGGATTTATTGTTTTTTTGAGATATAGTGCGCCAAGTTTTGACACATGTTTTATTTCAGGACTATAGTTGAAGTCGTAGAGAGAGATGGAACAGTATGCATTCGCTTTTGATCGAACTTCTTAACTGGGTACCTTTCTAATCACTAGGCAATTTTCAATCGTTACCCTGGTCTTCCAAATACCTTGTGATTAGTTGTTTGGATCCAGAAACACTTGAGAAAGCCAAAAAAGGGGCTCCTTTCACACCTCTTCACAAGGTATGACTTTTCAGGATTTTGGTTTCACCCTATTGCAGTAGGGTGGTTGCAACTACCACCCCAGTTTCCCATGAAAATAAGTCATTTGTATGCATTTTATACCAGCATCTTCCAAAGGGTGCTGTTTGATTCTAAAGCATGGTGTATAGGCACCCCTTATCCTCCATTCAGCACCCTTTGGAAGATCCAGGTAGTGGTTAGAACTTATAACTGGATCCGAAACGCCCACCTTGCGGGAAGCCCATGGGTTCGGCTAGCCGTAAATCTCCCCAATCCGCAGATCTCCATGGGGAAACGCATGATGCCTGGGCGGCCGCCTGATAAGGTGGGATTGTGGTTACACCTGCCTGGATGTCCGAGGAACAATGTATGGCAATGTTGATTGCTTTGTTCTGAGCACATTGTTTATGGTTTTGGGTTGGTAAGATACTGACGTACCTCAAGTATCTATCAATGGTTGGTTGGTGGTTCATGTTAGTCGTTTACTTTTTTGAGGCATATCCCCAAGAAAACGTACTGTAAATCTTTTTCATGACAACACAATCCGAGAGTCCGATTGCATCATATGCATCCTTTTCTTGCTTGAAGATTGTTTCCCAGATCCAGATATAAATTTGATGGAGTTATGGGGCCCCTATAAATGGCCTTACAAATGGTCAACTGGGGTTATAACATGTCATAACCCTACTTTTAGGGGTTATAACTCCACTTATAACTAGTAGGGGCCCACCCTGTACTCCCGATCGAGTAGGATTGATGGTCGAAAACATCCCATTCCCATGTCATAGGATTGGATCGGGGAAATCCGAAATTCTTAAGGCATACCTGTGGATCCTTAGGGTCTCAAAATATGGTGATTCTTTTTTGTTCACCGTTTGGCCCTCAGAAAGCATCCAGGGCTCCTTTCCTTTGGATCACTTCAGTGAGTGTTCCGAACTCAAGGACGGTTCATTTCAACAAAAGCACGTTTTGGGAGGTTTTTGACACTCGTACAAGGTGGGCCCCTACTAGCTATAAGTGGAGTTGTAACCCCAATAAGTAGGGTTATATCCCCAGTTCACCATTTATAGGGGCTCCGTAACTCCATTTATAGCTGGTTTTTTGGGGCCCACCTTGTAAGTTTTTTGTCGTGTTTTTTTTTTAAGGATACGGCGACCACCGAGATCTACACTCTTTCCCTACACGACGCTCTTCCGATCTAAAAGGCCCTGCTGCTGTGATCACTGCTTTGGTGTCGACAAGCCACGTCTTGGGATCCTTGGGGGAGGTTTGACATGCACGGATGTTAGACTCCAGAATCAACTAACATGGAACATGCTGGAAAAACACCATTTTTGATAGGAGATGTCTATTAGACATGTCAATTCTTCATTGCAAGGATTATTTGACAGGAGTGTAGTAGTGGCTTTAAGGACTCGTTTTTCTTTGTGAAGGAGTGCAGGGTATTTTTGTTGATGTGTGTTTTCTGTTTAGAGCGTGTGGAGGGGAGGAGGAGGAGCCTAACGTTTCCTTTATCTTCATGTGGTAAGGACTTTGGCATATTGTTGTCTCATCCATTATCATTACCTTTCTTCTCCATACTGTTGATGGAAGAAATCCCAAACAACCACCTTTTGGATGTGTAAAACCCCTACCTGAAAACTAATGGGATAAACTAGAAAACCTCAACTGGTGAGTCTACAGGACTTCTGAACCATCAACACTTGTTAGGGATCATACATCACCATCATCAACTCACCTTCCCCCACTTCTTAGAACAGTCAAGGTGCACTGGTGTTATCCAACGCTCCCACCACCACTTCCGGCATGGATTTCACGTCACCCAACTGCGACACCAAAGCTCGCAGTTTCGATTCGTTTCCTTGAGGCTTCGGGGATGGAAGATTTTGTTGCTACAAGTAGGACCTTGCAAAATACCATGTACAGAATACAAACACGACATGAAGTTCATGAAGAGTCCGTCCTTTTCAACGTCAACTTACATAACATGAACACCTGAAAAAAGGCTCTACTTTGAGCCTTTTAAACAGGCTCTACTTGCAAACCCCATCAATTTTGATGTTCAAAATGTTCGTTTTCGGGGCAAACAAACAAAATCCAGTCCATTGAGTTCACCCATCATTGATGCCCCGGGTCGGCCAGCTACTGCCCAAGTCAAGTTGGATTGTTGCGCCAAATGCGCAGCAGCAAAATGACCAACGCAGCCATCCTGGAAGCATCGTGGAACAGGCCACACATCGGTCGAATCGATTCAATGGGGTTCGATCGGGCTCAGCTCTCAGGCTTTTTTGGTACCCGGGGAAACAATGAAAAACGTGGTGTTGATGTTGTTGGCATCATGTGCTTCGGTAAAATCTTTGGGGGATCTTGTCATAGAACCCAAACCTGAAGAACTGGTTGCAATATGATGTTGCAATCGTGATACCATCAGTTTCCCATTACTTGGCAGGCCATCCAGCTTTGGTTTCGCTCATAAATTTGTTTGGTGAACCGTCGAGAAAAAGTGAAAACAATGATATTACTCAAGGGTTGATTTTTCTATGGTAAGAAGTAACAAGTCACCTTACTGTAAACAATTTTGCTTTAAGTGACATGTGACACGTTGGAAAAAGGATGACCAATGATTGGTAGAAAGTCAACCATATTATGCCTTCAGCAACTACAAGATTGGTAAACAAACAACTCGCAAGATCTCGCAACAACAGTCCTTAAACTTTCCCAAAACTAACAGCTTGTCCTTAAAAATGGATGCTAGTTTCAGGGAGAGTAGATGATTTTGGAGCTGTTCTTTGTTGAATCCTCCGAAAATGGATCCGATGAAAGTC
>OMLO01000295.1_pt1 | contig 30149 bp, 22 predicted proteins | sample 1674811 | NCBI WGS metagenome assembly OMLO01 (sample SAMN06265003, study PRJEB25207) | coral metagenome | isolation source: Coral host | place: Mexico:La Bocana,Puerto Morelos, Mexico | collected 2008-11-13
GGCTGAAAAATAAGAAATACAAGTCGCACATAACCCTAATTAGTATGGATTGGAAGCATAACTATCATAGATTGTGGTAATGCAAAAAACCGCATGAAAAGACACATATTAGAAGAGAAATAGCAAGGTTTTCAATAGCGTGTAAAATGGCCATTTTTGGCAAAAAAGCAAAGGGGGGACCATAGGAAAATTTTCAAAAATGGCCGATTTTTTGGGCAAACTTGGGAAGGCTGAAAAATAAGAAATACAAGTCGCACATAACCCTAATTAATATGGATTGGAAGCGTAACTATCATAGATTGTGGCAATGAAAAAAAAATGCATGAAAAGACACATATTAGAAGAGAAATAGCAAGGTTTTCAATAGCGTGTAAAATGGCTATTTTTCGCAAAGTAGCAAAGGGGGGACCATATAGTTACAATCCAAGGTTGCGGCATCGAACCGATTTATCTAGCGTTCTGTTTTCCGCTCCGAAATAACGCCTGCACTGCAGGCTAAAGCCAGAAGAAGCTACGACTGATGTTTCTAAATATCCCTACATTTCAAAATCTATATATCTAGGAAAAGTTTAAATTTCCCTAAAATATCCTGATATTTGTTATTTATGTTCAAAGCGTTAAACAAAAGAATTCTTTATTTCACCAGACAATAGTTTTCTGGTTGACATATTACTAGGTGATGTCACTGTTATCTTTGCTCGGCTTCTTAGCAATTCTTATTTCTTAATATTAAATTTAATTTACTGACAGCTGAATGATAATAATAACAGGCATAATTAATAGCACATGTACCAAATAAAAGCACTGCCCAATATATAGCTTTAATTTGAGATGATAACACACTAAGAATTCACTGCCTTAACATGTACAGTGTAGTTTTTACAAACCGATACCACATAAAACTAATGCTCAATAGCTTTCCTTTGAATTATCACAGTGTAATTTTATCAGTCACCGAGATTTCTTTCGTATATAATCAAAATGAATGGAAATTCCTTGTTACTAATTCAGCCTCTTCCTTCACCGACACTATAGAAATTTCACATTAATCTCACACTAAACGTGCTATGAACCGTACCCCGTTATATAGCTACAACTCGTTTTCACTCTGAAAACGCATCAAATTTTTTTCGTCCACACTAAGCCGAAAGAAAATCGAAAAAATTATCACCGGCTATTTGGATTTGTATTTTAAAAAGAGTCGGGTTGGACAATTACATTATGATCGTAACGCGTCATTTCCGTAAAGAGTCCGCTTTCAAAACGTTTTCCGTCCACACGAAATCGCAATGACGGCGTTTTCAAATACCTCGAGTTTTAAAAGAGTCTTCGAAAGGCTCCGTTTTATGACGGATAAGTGTGCACGGTAAGCCTAACCGTACAAATTCTGCGTTTTCAAATTTATCCTGCACATTGTGGACGGGGCCAAAAATTAACACCTGTCAGTTTTAGTAATGGTCTATGTTTTCTCACAGACAAAGTTTAACTGCACATTGCAGTTTGTTTCTTTCCATTTTTCTTGACTAGTACCATTCCCTCCGCCGATAACCACGCAATCTTCAATGGTCGAATTAACGCTCGGTTGTCCCTGGTCCCAGTTTGTGAATACAGCAGCGTGTCCATTGCTCCAGACATATTGTTTTTCGGTCGAAATGTCGTTTAGACCTGTCCATGCAACGGACCAATCTGGAAAGAAACAAGGGATTTCCTTTGTAATTTGAGACAGCTTAGTTTACGGCAAAGCCAAAGAGGAGCGTAGCTCTTCTGTAATATAATTGCTTTATGGATCAGTTTCCTGATTCATATTCATTGTTATCACTCGGCCTCAAACATATTTTGCTACTTGGAAATAATTTAATAACTAATTTGGCAATCTCGATTTTGATTGCATTTCCATGCCAAGAATACATCGAGTCAAACTACCTTGCCAGCTAAGTACATTCAAATTATGATTTTCTTTAAAAGTTAAAAGATTTGGTAACTTTATTTATAGAAAGATTTTCTTAAACCGCTTTCCCGGATCTGATAGCCTAGTTCTTCAGGATTCACTGCTGTTTTTCCTCGATAAGAACGATAAGTGATATCAGAAAAGGAAACAGTTTATGTTATTTCAGTCGTCAGCAAACTTAGCGATGGTAACCGGCGCTGCGTCCCAGAGTCTACAGGACGCACCAGCTAGTTTACACGTTGCTCTAGAAAGAGCAAATCACTATGAATCCACAATCCAATAATCGTGATTAATATAGAAATAATAGTAATGAACAGTAATAAAAACCAAATGGTCAATTACGTACCACTTGCGTTGGACAAACTTGTCTCCGTCAGTATTTCGCTTTTGTTTAAAGCTCTCTTAAAAACCTTCAGCTCTTTAATAAATCCATGGAGAGTTTTTCCTCCCGACTCAGCCTTTGTCTTGCTTTCAGCTCCTAGCATGTAAACGTCGTGTGAGTTATTCATTGCTCTGTAGCTGGATTTTCCCTGGTTAACGGTCTGGCGACCTTTTCCCCTACCGTTGAAGGAAATTGAAGCTTGCCGTTTTTCTTCATCCCACGAAGCTGCCACGTGCACCCAAACATTAAGAGGAATTTTCCTACAAAGAAGACTCGCACTAAATATAAAAACACCTTACAACGAAGTTTTCTGCGATGACGTTTTGCTCGTATGCTTTTCTTGTTCTTTAATGACATTTATATTTTTGATGCGAAATAATGGTCTTTCTTTAACAGGGCTGAACGACTTTCGCAACAACAACACTTTTATTTTTCTCATTAAAAGTATTTTTTGTTGCCAAAACATCTCCATATTTTAGGGTGCACTTGAAGAAATAACAATAAAACACTGCCATTTCTGTCTTTATCTTTTAGTGGTGAAATAACTGAATGTTCGAACCACGCCCAGATTGGTCTCCTGCGTGCAGGGATTTAATTCAAATTGCAGACGAGCTGCCCTGAGCTTTCACATGTGATCTTCCCACCCTCAGTCCTGGGCCCTTTGAGGGATAGTGTTTAATTCCTCAATTAAATCCATCCACCACTTACCCTGAGAAAAAAGACGCCAGGTTCTCGCCTTTATTACTCTTCAACTGGAAAGCCAACCTCTTATAGTTTTCGTGTATCCAAAAAGCAAACTTTTTTGGCTTCGTCCAGTCACTGTAAATATAACCTGTATTTAATGCCTTTAGCCAAAACGTGACGGTAAAACCGGGAAATTGCAGGCTGGCATCTGGGGTCTCTGCATACGCACCCTGGCCATCCAAATATAGAACTGTTTTTCCCTCATGGAATTTGTAGACAGCACCATTTTGTAAGCTGCAACAACAACAACAACTTTATTTACGTACACACTTACTTATATAGGAAGTCTATGTTTCGAGCGTGATGTAAAGCGTGATGTATACTGAAAATAGAAAAAAAAACTACGCTTAAAGATCGCGACAAACCTGTTTCGTGATTGCTACTCTTCAGGGGACTTTTATTGAAAGAGTATTCAAAAGCATTTTTATAGAAAGAAAGATCTTTGAGGTCTACTTGTGCTTTCATTTATTTAAACTTACGTCACGTCGCTTTCAGACCCATCCAGACGCCAACAGCTCTCGATGTCTGAAGAATATCTGCAATCTTAAAAGAATTTGGGTTTTTTTTGTTTTACGTCTTGAAAATGCTCCTGGAGGCCTCCAGCCTCGGGAGCATCATTCAAGCCCGAGGTCACAGTTTCTTACTATACGGACCGACCCTTACCCGGCAAACATATATGTTTTTTTGCTGCAGTAAACTGGTTTACAAGAGGTTTTGTTTACGAAACCTTGTTATTAGATTGGCTTACGTACCATCTACAAACACGAATCGAACGAACGAGTGAACGAGCACTGAGTAACTGAGATACTACTGAGATAAAGAATGATGTACATAAAGAACAGATATATTTCGAACTACTTTATGTTAGTTGTATCTAGTACACCATGTTAAATTCTCCAAAATTGTATGCGAGTCCCCTCTCCGGGATTTTACTCACCTTGGTGCTTGACTCTCTTTTGAACAAGTGAATGAATGAAATTATTTTCCTCCTTGCTCTTGATAGACACCAGGTCCCCGCCGAGTGACTGACAGAACTGCCGTGCTTGCTCCCAAGTTTTCTTCTCAGAAAAGAGCTTCAGTGACTTGGAGCCGAAACGATACCAACCATCAGCGAGAGCTAGGAAGAAAAAGAATAAATAATCCCTTTTGTCAAGGCCTCCAAGGAGCTTTGGGGGGGAAGGGGGGGATGCGAGCTCTATAAATGAAAGATTTGGGGCTATTCAGAATCTTGAAAATTTTCGCTTAAAAAACAACCGTAAAAACTTGAAATCGAACACACCTAAACAGTACTGACTAAAAACACATTTCAACTCCAAACGGAAGTGTTCAAATGTGTTGTACTCAGGTTAGATCTGGGGAAAGTGATTAACTTTGACTTAAATGTTTTAAAGTTGACGGCGGCAGTTTTTCGAAAAAAAACTAAAACCAAAGAAATCACTATAGACAACCTCAAACCAGTCAGAGACAATCTAGTGAACCAATCAAACTCGATACAAATACGTGCAGCCGACACAAAGCTATGAGTCATTGATTTTAATGTTACTTCTAATTCAATGAGAAAGCGGTACGCAGTGCCAAAGCACATATTAATGTCCTAGCATGGCTTAGAGCCTTCGGTTCAAAATTGTAATTTCATAGTTTCGACTCATCAAACTCTTTAACTGCTAGTTGTTGTTTTAGTTTTTATTTCTAAGATTATGAAAATTACATAAAATGGTTCAACTAACCTTCTTTGTTTACACACAAGCTAGTGGTGCAATGCTCAACTTCCTGCAAATTAAAAGATCCGGCTGGGTTTAATATTTGCCAGAAGTTACTCCAGTTTTCTAGTTTATGCTGACATGCCACAGCGATCACGAGGCATGTTGGAAAATCCTACCTGGTACGTGCTGTCAGAAAATAAATAAGTTTCCATACAGGTACCGGTGATGGAAAGCGCTTGCAGGAATTAGTAAATTTGCCAAATTTGGTACAGCTAAGTGTGAAATTTAATGGTGGTGTGAAAATTTCAATACTATTTTCTAACTTGTAAGTGGAATTACTCGAAACGATTTAGATTATATTACATGGGATAGGTCCTATGTAAAATCGTAAGAGTTAACCATCAGTGGTCTCAAAATGGTAAAACTATTCAATGCGTCTTTCATGATCTCTTCGCTATGTGCAATCTCTTCAATAAAATTTATACAAGTTAAACACTCAGCAAAACGTCCTAAGGTTTTCTTCTTTTAGTACGCCTTATTTTCTTTATTTGCGGATATTGAGAAAAAGCTGTGTCATAAACATTCGTAGTGTTACGTTAGATTTTATGATTTTGATGTTTGAAATTTTTCTGCATGAAGGAAAACAACGTTATTCTCAGTCATTTTTCACAAATTTGCCACCATTTGCTTCTAACAGTACCATTTATCACGGAAAAATCTATTTTGGAAAACAAAATAGTTTGGAAAGCTTTCAGACTTAACGAAAAAAAAAACAAAACAAAACAAAGCTCTTACTGCCATTTGATGATATTCACTTCCAACTTCAGATATGACATCCTGAGGGTCAGCGACTCTGCTAGAGTTATTAAGCTCGCACGTTACGTAATTAGACCCTTGCTTTTTTTTCATGTTCACTGAGAAACAAAATGAGGTATGGACGCATAATGAGCGACAGGCGTAAGGCAATATATCTGGTACTGACTTCATGACGTGGTTTTCCAGCGACACATCATGCTCTTTAAGGAATTTATATTGTAGACATTCTGTTGCTGCTGCAATTGTTACATGAAGGAAGAGAAAATACATCGACGGCAGACTAAAGGAAAGTCTTTCTCCTATCATCGTGATCTGGGAAAACGAAAACAAAGACATAAAATAATCAAATCACTCTTTGGTCCGCAGCCGAGAACCGATAAACATATTTCAACCTCAAGCATTTAACTGGTCGAGTTAAACTATTTGCGAAACTCCAACGTAGACTAGCATTTAAAAAAGATCTTAGATACATTGCAATATCTTCGTAAACATACTTACACCTTCAAGATCTTCGGATACGGAGCTCCATGGAGTCCTCAATCACCTATAATCGATGTATGATGCTTGCATGAAGTTGCGCGGCGAGCCTTGGAAGCGAAATTCCTTGCGTGCCGTCTACTTTCTACAGTCGTTTTCTTATTTGCCACACCGTAAATAAATACAATCATGTAGAGAAAATTAACTAACAAACAGAAGGCGGTGAGAATACCTCAAAGAAACCACCAGGATTATAGCGGAGGACTCCTCGGATTGTTAATATGGGGTAAATTTTAAGTTTTGTAAGAACAATGGCTTACATCATTTCAGGGCGTGCAACTGAAATAGAAATATGTTGAATGTAACTGGTAATATTTAAATTTCAGAAATATAACTATATTAACTTACCTTAAGCTTACTCATCTAACAGTTCAAAACTGTTTGCTTTCAAATCTCAGCTCCCATTTGAAGCTTTTGGAACTGTACTTTATGTAATAAATTGAATACCTAATAATTTACATCAAACAAGACTGTGTTTCATCCGCACTATAATTTTGAATTCGTTGTTGAATCTGACAAATTATTAACGAGTCTGATAAATGCCTAATTCATTTTTTGTCAACACTTCAATCAAGGCGATGAATGAAATAATTGAGCCAAAAATATACTTTTTTTCTGAAATCGATCCATGCATTAACGCCTGATATGGCACAAGTTTCTCGAACTTGCAGAAATGGAGTATCAGCATCAGTGTGATATACGACCAGTGGTGTCTTAGTTGCTTTTTGGCAACATTGTCCATTTAAAGAAAGGAAGAATTATTTACACGCTTTAGTTAAAAACACATAAATGTATTGTATTTACAATTTTCATCACACAAAATTGCATTCCTTTCAAGATCTCAGCCTCGGGTTTATTCTCAAAATATTCTTACAATTTCGCAAATTTTACATTCGATATTGTTATACAAAAGTTTTTAGAAAAAAAAACATGATTTGTTGCTGTTACTATACTATTATTCCTCAACCTACCTGATTGTTTTAAATGCAAGAATAATCCTCGCTTGTCGAACTCTCTGGTATGTGAAAAGTTTGTAACACTTATGTCATGCCCTGAAATATATAATTTTTACCTTTTTCACCAACTAAATTGTTTGTGATCGATGATAGCGGTGATTTAAGATGATGATGACGAGGAGGGCTGCGCATTTGCCCCCGAAAGGTACAGCAGAAAAAAAAGTGTCAAAAAACACCTGGAAGTAAAAAAAATTCCTATAGGAACTGAAGTTGAAAAAAATATATTGGTCAGGAAAATCCCCTCTTCCCTATCTTTCACAATATAATGGTTCGTTCCTAAAAGTTGGCTTTTCAGAAAACTTGTTCTGCAACATTAACACCTTTTCCACAGTATCCTTTGGTTTTAAGTCGTATCTAAGTACAACAGTTGTCAAGTTGCCTAACAATACTCTTTAAAAAGTCTTCTCTAATCGCGTGATATATAACATGAGATTACAAACCGTAAGATAAGCGTTAATTCTTCAGTAATGTTATCTCAATCAATATTATTATTAGACCAACGTTGTTCACAAGAGTTAGAAAAATTCATTTAATACGCATTTTGTATTTTACCGTTTTACAACATTTCAATTTTTTTTTTATTGCCATGGCTTTGAGTTTTTAGATCGTTTCCTGTAGCTGCTGACCATGATGAATAATGTTCATGGGTTAATTAATTTTGAAATTTCATCGTAATTTGATTCTGCCATACTAAACAGCGGACAGACAGATGTCAAACGCATTAGGTTCTCGTCGGAGACCTGACCTGCCGAAAGCTTTAACGCTCACTGACGGAATTGAGTGATTTCAAAAGGAACAACTTCCAATACCGGTAAGACATAATGTTTCACAACATTCAGTAACGGCTTCATTGAGTGCGCGTGTACCTACGGTATCAACAAATGGAAGGGGATAGGTCTTTCTGAAACCCGTTTCTTATGTGTTGTGAAAAATTAAATACAAAAGACTGCATAACATTCTGTATTTCATGGAATCAAACCATGGACAAATTTTTAAGAAGGCTCTTTCAAAGCGGCGTTGACTTGATGAAATTCATAACACAAGATGAAAGCTTCGAGACCCTTCGAGACCCGGTTCTTTAACAAAGAGCAGTTATAAGAAAGCAGGATTGATGGGAGTTAATAATAAGATCTCAGATTTAATAGAAAGCTTTCCATTGACGTTTTCTATGTTCAGTACATTTTCTACCATACAGTTTAGAGGTTTAAACACTCCGTCCACAAACATAAGTGAAGAAAAGAGCTTTCATAAAAGACGAGAAACGGAAACTCTTATCACCATTTCAATTCCGCATTCTAAATATCGGTTTTCAAGCATACCCTCGGGCTTGACAGTTTCTGTTTTCAGCCACTACATATATGCATACATCGAATTTGAGAGTTTAAATGAGCCACTGGCTCTTTCGCCACATTTAGGTCGTTTAAATCCATTGTTTGGATCAAAATAGCTTCTAAATATTTTCTAAACGACCGCGTTTCTGAGCACAAAAATCTGCATTTCAATCGTTCCAAAACCGTGGCTGGGGTAGAAAGGAGTTATGTGTGTATGTGAGGAGAAGGGGGAGGGGGAGGTGCCGGTGCGAGGTGGGAGCTTGGTCTAAAATTGAAAGCGCATAATATTAAAACAGTAGCATAGCAAAGATGGCTGATATCGAAATGGAAAAGTTATTTCTGGCTGAATTGCGAACATGATTCATTACTTTCATTCTTATAGTCCGAAAATAACCCTAACCCCAAGCAGTCATATGTTTTAACGTGACGGAAGTGGTAAGGGGAACGGCTAGGTCAAGCGGCTTTGGTCATGGAGGTACAGATGAAATATCACAATTACGGCTCAAAATTGTAGAAGAACTATAAACAACGAACAGTAAAAAGAAAAGAGCCATGGGTGGATAAAATTAGGCAAGATCAAATAGGATTACATTCTGAGGGTTTTTCCTCTGGTTGAAAGATTAGAGTTCTTTTTCACCGAAACGTTCTTTCTTTTAGTTTCTGGACGGTTGTCTCGTCGTTGTCTTGCGATTCAAAGAGATGATCGAAATCTTAGGCAGTGAGATCGATAAAAGAATAAATTCTGTAAAGCACTCTGTCTATTGCAAGATCTTTTAAAGTCGCTGCAATATATCTTTTTAAGATGCGCCCATGACTTCGCTTGTAATAAAAATATGAAATATCACGTCATGGTCTTTCATGTACAGTAAATTCATGTCATTTTCAGTGATAACAGAATACTCACATGCAGTTACCCTCAAAGCGGTCACTAAACAAGTGCTTATTAATATATTTCTAGGGGGAGCCCAAACTCTGGAGGAAGCCATCTCAATTCACCAGAAAATATGCTTCACCATGTAAAACACTGTCTCTTATTCCCTTGCCAACTGCGTTTACTCAGCAGAAGACGGCACATTCTTTTTGTGACCGTAACGGCCGCTGCGTTAATAACGATATTATTGGCTGGCTTTGACATCAAGTCCCTCCAAGGTCAAAGTACACACTTTCCTGTTACAATCGTTCCTACTGAAGACTTGGCTTCCAAGAGTTTTGATCTCCTTTCCTCATACGAAAATCGCGCACGCGCCGTACCTATTGGGGTTCCCACTCGGCTAAGAGACTTGACTTCCAGCCGTCTTGGGCGCAAGCGGTCTTCAACATTATTTGCTGACTTTGATATTACTTCCCTACAAGGTCAAGGTACAGACCTCACTCCTACAATGGCTCCTACTATAGACTTGGCTTCCAGTAGGTTTGACGGTCGTCCCGCCAAGGAAAATCGAGGGCGCGCTCTACCTACTGTGGTTCCCAACTCGACCCCCAGCCTTTCGGGGCGCAGACGTTTTTTTGTTCAGTCTGCTCATCATCGCGATTGTAAATCCTGGAGGACATCCTTACAACACAAAACTACTTTGATAACCAAGACATTTTGTGGACGACAGTATTATTTACTTATCTTAGTTTCATCGGCACCAGAGAATTTTGACAGAAGAGATGTAATTCGTCAAACATGGGGCGCCTATGACAACTTTTCGCCTCACTGGAAGACATTCTTTCTGCTTGGTAAGACAAGAAATCAAGCACAGTCAGATTTGATCATAACAGAAAGTACCAAATACCGCGATGTAATACGTGGAGACTACTACGAACATTACTGGAACCAGAGTTTTAAGATTCAGATGGCCTTTGAATGGGCAGCTAGATATTGTAGCTTCTCGTTCCTTTTAAAGACAGACGATGACGTTTTTGTCAACACTAGACGTTTAATCGATGTCTTGCGACTGAAATCAACGCCTAAGAAAGGCCTTTATATGGGCAAAGTCAACCACAATTCCATAGTGGAACGCGGTAAAGGGAAATGGCGGGTCAGTTACCTGGAACACAGTGGTAAACACTATCCAGATTACTGTAGTGGGGGTGGGTTTGTTATGTCATATGATGTTATCGAGTGTCTGGTTCCGTTATTTAATGTGGTTGATCCATTTAGAATAGATGATGTTTATGTTGGGATGCTTGCAAACAAAACTGGTGTGACACCTGTGGACCATAGTGGCTTCGTTATGCCTTATCGCAACTACGATGACTGTAATATTGTGCCGAATACTTTAGTTCAGCACCAGGCTCTTGGTGATTGTGTCGTGACACTGTTTAAGGTTCACAGTAAACAGTGATACAAATCAGACACCTTTCAACAACAATAACTTTAATCACTCTGGTTTAAAGTTTTTCAAAAACAGAAGGACCGCAATGTACAATTTGAGTCTGCCGATTGAAATCATCCGAACGTTTCCTGGTCAGTTTCCTGTTATTGTAAAGTTTCAATAGATTTTTAAGAGAAAACGCAACTCTTCAGAGAAGAAATGTGTAAATGATATAACAAAATGGAGAAACACAAGAGATGGAGAAGTTTTAAGAATGTTGCTCTGATAGTAAAGACAGTTCTTGACTATTCCGGGATCTCAGTTCATTAGAGGCGACCGATAAAGCGGAAGAGTCAAGTAAAAATCAAGACAGACTGTTTTGGAGGCCCGTATAGAGTCGGTCCTACCCCACCGTCTCAATTAGGATCTCGATTTTGCCATTGCAAAACCGTGTAAAAATATAAACTTTCGAATTCATTGTTTGTGTTTATCTGTTTCACAGTCAGCATTTCTAAACTCCTCATTTCCACATTCCATATTCCATGTTAACACTTTCTATATTTCCACACTCTTCTTTTTCACACTTTGCATTTCCGCACTCCTAATTATTCATTCTCCACTTTATTACATTCCGCATTCCCACATTCTACATTTCCGCGTTCCACATTTTGACATTCCATATGCCACGCTTCCACGGTCCACAGTCCACAGTCCACGGTCCACGGCCCACGGTCCACGGTCCACGGTCCACGGTCCGCAGTCCACAGTCTCCAGTCTCGATTTCCATATTCTCATTTCACATCCCCCACTCTAAATTCCAAAACCTTTATTTTTCCACCTACATGGTTCATCGGGGAAATTTGAAGTTCTTCTCCAATGTTTACGTAAAAGGATAAAAGTTCATTTCCTGTTTCAGAGGTCATGTATTAGAGTGATGCGTATTAATTTTAGAGGTCTAAAATATGGTATCAATTTTGGGGCAAGGTCTGAAATAGAATATCGGGAATAGAGTATTAATGCAAAGCTTCTGGAGTTAGAATTTCTTGTTTGTTGACACCCGTCACCTCTGTTAACGCTTTCGAGGTCTGCTTCAAGTTACACCAATCAACAATACTCTTCGTTCTACAAGTGCTTGTGGCTTGATAAGAGGTGGTGTGTCCCTTTTTCCTTTGATAGCCACGATTGTTTTGCAAGCTGTTTGATAACACTTGCTTGGGACAATCGCGAGGGCTTCTCAGATTTCTGATCGGTCTGCAGACTCTAACCCTTCAGGGATCATTTCGGTGGTTTCCTTGCGCTTTCTTAACTGTTCGTGACTTTGGCTCAGCCTGGGTAAACGCCCGCCCCATGTTTTACATTATGGCTTTTCAGAAAGGTTTAATGAACGGTCATCATCATGGCTGCTTATTCATTGTAACTGTCTTTTCGATTTCCAATTTCCAACCGTCATTTTTGTAGTTTATTGTTTCAAAAAATATCGAGTCCATACGGTGGTAATGCCTCAGTTTACCAAATGTGACCAAAGAGTTCGTCGATAGCAGAGAGTAAGCTCTTTATTTCGTTTTAGGTAACTGGAGCAAATATTCTGATCTTTCAGATACAATGTGTAACACAAGCTGTAACAGCAGAGGCCCTTACAGTGATATCACCATCCCTTGCGTATTTAAATCAACGACGTGTCCAATATATCATGTTTATATCAGAAAGTAGGCTATATTATTTGAGGGTTTTGTATGTGACTATTGATTTGTGGGCGTGGTATGGGTCGCTGGCTAAGGAACGACAATGAATGGGAGGACCCTTGGTGAGAGGACAGCGCTAAAATAAAATCATTACCAGTTTGTTTATAGCCCTTGCGTGCTTTGATTGCTGGTGTAGTCGTCTTACGTGAGGTTATGTGGCCAGTTCATGTGTACATGACAGAGTGCTGACCACACGCGAGAGAGTTTGGGAGAATTAGAATTTGACTTGTTTCATTCTCACAAACGAACCATTTCTTGTTTATTTTACGTTCAATGTGAATACAGATGGGTAAATCTTAATATGCCTATATGCACTTTCAGGCAGAACAACTTAAGAAACATTTGTACGCCAAGGATACGTAAACTTTGATGGCGGATCCTTGTAATTGCGACACAAATTCTCAAAACTATTAATATTTCTAAACAACTACAGAGCGTTGACACGTCGAGTCAATGGCGCCACCTGGATTCAACCAATCAAATTGCCTTTCAGTAAGACAACGAATTGTTAACTTAATCAGGCCATTTAAATTCATCACAGCTCTACAATTTACTGCTCCACGGCTGATTAACAGAGGAGCACCTGGGCTTGTGAACTTGTGCAGGTAAGATTGGCTAATGCTGCTGAGTAATTCTAGTACTCTTCGTACCATTCCACCGTGAAATTTGTCAGTTAGTTTAGCAAAAATCTGCAATATGCAGTGTACTTGATATTTTGCGCAAACGCCTGCATACACATAAACGCCCACACAATCCTACCTCTTGGAGAATATGATCCGGGGGGCCTCCCTTATGTAGGCAATATACTATTATGGTCTGAAATAGAGTAGTATTATGTCTTTCACTATGGCCTAACATTGGGTTTTGTGTTTTCAAGGAAGTATTTTTTCGCCATTCATGGTTGAGGTCTGAAACGAGTTCTTGATTTTTGTTGCTCAGGACTGAAACAGAGTATGGAAATAGGGTCTGAAATAGATCAAAGGTTTGAAATTTTGGGCCGTACACCCAACAAGAACGTTGCCCCCCCCCCCCCCCCTGATTTTGAGTTAGACATTTAGCATAAAATCAAGATATGAGACTGCTAACATGAAACGTAATGAAATTAACCCTTAGCTTCTTGTCACAAGTCACATCACAATTTTGCAAAACGCGGGAAAACATCACATCATGCACAGTCTCAAGGCTGATTTGTTAATCACGGTATACAAAGTTGCTTTAATAGCTTCAAGGTAATTGCTTCTAGAGCAACGGTTAAATTAGCGCCAGACAGCAAAATATTATCATCGGAATTTTAAGGCTGAAACATCAGGAAAACAGATTGAAGATCTTATCTGATTGATACGTGGGAATATGCAAATCCAAAAATAAGCTCTCTAATGGTAGGTCAGGCGAATACAATAAACTGAGGCCAGCTAATGTTGTTTGCGACTTTGTAAAAATGTGGAGAGAAAACGCAATTAAACCCCAGAGTATAAATATAAACTGGGGTTAATTTTTCTTATTCGTCAGTCATAATTTGAAACCGGCTAGAAATGACTCGGAGCTAGGGAAACGTTTTAGGCATGCCTCGTCTTCAGTGCTTATTCAACGTGACTACGCCCTCGGGCGTAAGAGGGGTGGGTGGGGGGTAGGGTATCCAACAAAGTTGTCTACAAAAAAGGCTACGTCTCAAGGTCCAAACCTTTACCTCTTATAAACCATCGTATGATAGAAAAGATAACCCTTTTATATATCTTCCACAGAAAGTGGTACCTCTTTCGAATATGCTCACTAAGTACTGAATATCAATTTTCTATACTCGACTGGTCCCCATCATACTTACTGGAGCGCTTAGCCGTTCGGTGCAATTGATTATCCAAAATATTTTGAATTGGCCTTCTGAATAACCAAAGGGCAGTTTTCCTAACTCTTGTCAGTTCGGGGAAATTCCCAGCCCTTGTCTTATATGTCTGGCGCCTGAAAAAGGTTTCTCTTTTGAGCAAAACTGCTTATTTAAACAAAAGTAGTAAAATATAGTATTGTAGTAGCCCACGTAGCTATCGGGATTCGCGAGCAAGCGATATTTAGCGGCGCAGCCATTTTAGTAACTGCTTCTTATCGATCGATAATTATGTATATCTTGGCCCTCCGTGTTGGGTATAAAGCCTAAAGGAAAACTACTAGCTATATAATTTCACTTTATTTTTGCATTTTTGTCCCCAAACGGAAAAACCCTATTGAGCAAATCATAAAAACCCTGGCAGACAAACGGTCTAGTGGGTAATTTACAGTCCAGCCATGCGTGTCTCAGATTTTGCAAGCACGATCACGTAGGGGTGAAATAAACTCCGGTTCAAGATGAGGGCTCGATGACAAGTTATAGTTGTTCTGGGGTAACTTCTCAATCACTGGTTGCCTAGCGTGCTGGTTCTAGAATTTCAAACGAGCCCAAGATAGTTTTCATTTATTTCTAGTATGTAAGATTTTCGTCCTTGCTTTCGGATAGTTCTGTGGGCTTCTGCGCGTCTCACATATCGTTCCAGTCAGACGGAGATAAAACAATGTATAGTGTAAGATGAGCGTTGAAAAAGCTTAATTATAACTTACGTGTGGAAGTCGAATAAGACAAAAATAGTTAGTCGGTTGCATGATACCATTCAGCCTGCAGGATTTTTTTTTCACAAACTGAGCCTTGATGTCTTTTTTTCACGAGATATAAATACACAGTTTGTCAAATTACTATGGGTACTTGAAAAAGTGGGTCAAAGGTTAGCCTGGCCTGAAGGGATCGATCATGAAGAAGTGTGAGAAGAAAAATTGATCACTCGGGTTTCTTACTGTGCGCCGTGTCTTACTGTAGCTATATACAACAAAACGTTTCGAGAGTCAAAATAAGCCAATCACAGCACGTTTCAAGCAATCAAAAATCTCTCTGCTCATACAACATTCTACCTTTCGGGATTTTTTGTAAATTTTTTGGTGTTATTTGAGAATAAATAGTTTCTCTCAAAGGATAAGTGAAATGTGTGGAAATAGGAAATTCTGAAGATTTAAAAATTGGTAGACGTACACCTAACAGTTGCTCACCAACCTGAGTTGCCCTTTCTGGGGCGTTCAACTGTCTGATGGTGTTCCGAAACTATTTTTCCTTTTATTCCCTTGTTACATTTCACTTAAATTTACGTTTACCCACACCTTAAAGAGAAACCGTTGAAACAAAGATCAGTTGCCTGTCGTTCTGTCAAGCAACAGGCCCTCACGGGATACTTTTGACTGATATCTTAAAACTCGGCTTAATAGCGAGGCCTAGAGGCACAAACAAAAGAAATAAACATTGCCATTCAAAATTGTCTTTGTTTCTGTCTTCGACGCCTCGCTGCAAAGCTATCGAAAACAGTCTATTGGCGAACTTGGACTAGCGTCGGTCTGTTTGAAGCCTCCGTTGGTCGCCCTGTGTTCACTCTGTTAAAACCCCCTGGGTTAAGAGTAGATTAGGGAGGTTTTAATATCAATCTGTATACATTTAAATTTGGCCATAGTATAAAACCGGCCGCTGAGAGAGGTGATTGCAAATGCAACCGGAGGTTCGACTGTATTTCAAAAAGAACAAAGACATACAACGCGTATTGTTTTCAATAGCACCTTAGAGTTTTTTTTTTTTTAATTTTTTTTTATTCTGGGGTCAAGAGCCCAGAGCCCAGGATCCAGAAATTAATTTGCCATCTGTCTAATCTGTTATTACACTAAAGTGAGAATATTTGTATTAGCAGAGAATCGGAGATTAGTTTTCTGTTTTCGTTTCGGATTGATTGGCAATCATAGGTAATGTTTGCGCCGTCTTGTTCAGGGGAGAAATATCAAGAGACTGACGAAATAATGGATACCAAGAGGTTTTTTTTCCTTCGCGCATGCAGCCCGAGTAGCTATTCTCATTTCGAAAGAGATAGCATGATTTGCATGTCGCTCGTGTTGAAAAAAAAAATGATTTATAAGATGGCAAACTCGCCAGTAGTTAAGTTGGGAAATGTTTCTAAATTATACGAACGGTATAAAGTATATTTATTTTCTTATGTTTAGAAAAAAAGATTTCAAGATGACTTCTGAGGTAAGACATTCTGTTCTGTTGCCAAACAATGCGTTGGTTTGCTTATTCTCTCTCCATCGGTTTGTACACAGGTTAGAGGTAAATTAATTGTTCTCCTGGTAATTGATTTGTCTATTCTGCTGGCCATCCTTGACGGACGTATGGAAGGGCTTAAACGATTATTTTAAAATTGGAGTGTCAGGCTTTTTGTAAGAGCTTGCTGTAGAGAGAGGGAAACTCTTGTAAACTGGAGGGAAAACTACAAGGACATGTGACGGGCAGGAATGCAGAAATAATCATTAAAATTTGCTGATCTCGTCAAGCTAGGCCTAATATATTTAGCTTCCATCCGTGATTAGTTCTACATAGAGTCAGCAAATAACAAAAAAACAAACATTCAGTCAATCAATCATTCAATCAATCAGCCAATGAAGCTTTAAATATTTCATTTTTGTTAGACGGATATTGTCGAGGACAAGGTCCTTCACAAGGCTCAACGCGGTCTACTGTTTGGTAAACCAAAATATGGAATTTTTGTGACTGCCCTCTACAAGAAAAAGCTGAATGTAGACGATCCTTCTGTGCACAAAGAAATACTGGACGCAGTCTGTGACGTCATCAAGTTCGCCCCAAAACTGGAGGAAAAGGAAGGAAATGGTAAATATTTATTCATTTTTATTTTGCATCTTTAATTCCACAGAAGCTTATAAAAGGCAAACGTCTGTGATAAATTGGGGGTGGGTGTGGTGGTGGGAAGCGGGGTAGGAAGACGCAAGGAGAGATGGGAAAACGGAAATTTAGACCTGATGAATTTATTGATTTGATTTTGATTTAGAAAGGCTGACAAGATTGCTTTTATTACCATTTGAATTTTGCGTTCGACTGCTGAGTGACTTTTCCTTTACAGTGTTCAGCGGTGAAAGATTAAAAAAATAAATAAAAACCACTTCCAATTTTCCGATGCCTTGAAATTTGCAAGACAGTTTTAATTATTTATAATCTTTATTTCATCTTATTACGGGAAAACGTTCCAAAATGTAAACTGGAAATACATGTACGAATGACAGAATGTCTTTATCATGAGTAAGATGATGGATACTATGAGCATGAAGTTCTAAGCTTGCATTTCGAATAAAATGTCTGATGCTGACGCTGTGGCTTTAAAGGTAGAGAATTTTGGCAAGAAATGGAGAGGAAGAGAGGTGTATGACAAATATAAATTTTCTATTAGCTAGAGTTTTGTTTTTGGCTGACAAAACAATTATTTTCGGAAAGTAAACTTGGGAAATCAGTGGAGAATACTGACCGTAGTGTCATTTCACAGAATCCCGCACTAGAGCAATAGTTGCCTTTGACCCAAACCAGTGGAGCAAGTGGTACAAGGATGATCCAAAACTGGCAAATCTTGACCTTCGAGATCCTGGGCGACGTCTTATTCCTGACTCCCAGAAGTTTCTGGACACTGGTGGAGATGTGTTCTTCTTACTCAAATCAGACGTGCAAGGTGAAGTGGATAAAGTTCTTGCTCACCTTCAGGAAAGAATGAAAGACTTTTGTAGGGAGCTTGATGTGACAAGATCGCAGCCTCCAAGCAAGGTAAGGCAATGAATGTTTTAATGGAGTAAAGAGTGAGGTTTGACCTTTATTTGGCCTTAAAAATATGCCACTTTAAAAAGGACAGAGAGTGTTTTTAATTATTTCTTCGAGTCCAACCCTTTAAGATACCCTGAATGCTAATGATAGTGGTGTTTCGTTGTGAACACCCGAAGTACGACCAAAAACAGTCGTTTAAAGCCCTAAACTTGAGATGGCTTTCCACATGGCAGTCCCACCGGGGTAACGTACCAGCGCACAACGGTGAAACATATATACTTTCATATTTGGAAGTAGTAGAAAGCAGCGATCTTACATCGCTAACCCGACGCCCGAGTAGTGCATGGTCTAAAGTTATTCTCCATATATTCGGAAAGTAGAGCCATTTTAGAGAGCAGCAAAAAGCAACCAAACTCCTTTTCTTCTTCGGTTTTAATTTATTACCAACTCTCTTATAATATTAGAGATTATAAAACCTGTGTTACTAACGTTGGTGCATTCCTTTGCTCTTCAAGCTCAGGTATAACACACGAACTGTTATGCAGACCAAGGAAAATTGCACAGCCGGTTTTAACCATGCACATAGTATCGCTCTTATTGAACAGTGTAAAGAGAACAGACTATTTCGTGATCCATGCTGATGTTTTATTTTATCCCTTTGCTTTGTTTTCCTAGAGAGTCCTTCAAAATTCGTTCACTGACGGAGTAGCAAATCCTTGTGATGCGGAAAGCATTAAGAGTTATATTGTGAAGAATGATGGCGCCCTGTCGGGTCACCCTGGCTCAACATACCTACTGACGCAGAAGTTTGAATTCAACTGGACTGTGATTGGAAACATGGACAAGGCAAATGACAGTCTTATACAGTATAGGATAGATATAGCTTCGTGCATGGACTTAGCTTACCGTGAAAACAAGTATATTTTACTCTAGCCTTACATACATACTTTAACACCGACGGTGAAATTTTCAGTGATACATAATCAGAGAAAAGTCCCATTATAACCACATTGTAGTGGGAGCCTGGTTGACGGTAGTTGTTAAGTCGATCAACTTCCCTTCTAAAGCTTCCAAGAGTGTCTTATTTATGACGAGTAGGCTATTCCATATTAGGATCACCCAATTAGTGGACTAATGCAAATCCTGCATTTTGATTGGCTACGCTACTAGAGGACTATTAGCAATAGTCATCAAGTCGGCGAAATTCTTTCGTTTTATTCCGAAATAAATCTTTCTTCACCTTGCATTTGCTAACTTTATTATTGCTTTTTCTGTCCGACTAGGTGGGTGATACTAAAACAATTAGACCCTTCGCCCGCAACGGCTACTGGTCAATAGCCTATGATGCGAAGCCGAATGGGCTATTGATCCGTGGCCCTTGAGAGCTGCGGGTCTAATTGTTAAATAGCGCGCCGTTATAGTAGTAGTAGCAGTAGCTCGACACAAAAGTCTAGCGTTCAATGAGGTTGGGGGTAAGTGGCATTATTTTTGGATACATTTCCTGGGGAAGAAAATCAGGATGACCAAGACTGATGTCAAGGAGTTTTGGGAATCAAAAGCGAAGTTCAAAACCGTTTATGAGTTTATTTTGTTTCATGATCATGATGGTTCCAACGATAGGACGTGGAATTTGCGTTGTGTGAAATTGTCTAGATATTTCTCAGTTCTGAATGATAATGAAATATGAGAATCGTAGTTTCGCAGCACCCCTTCATATTTTAAGAGACACACTTCCGTTATTCCGATTGTGTTGGAAAGAGTTCGAATAGTTAGTTCTCGCTGTGGCTATTAGGAAACACATTGGGAGGGAATGAGACAAAGGCGTTGCTAGGAATCTAACTTCTTGGACTCCTTTTCGGGTAACGCCATAAAATCGTGCTGGGAAAACTAACTGGCCAAATATTTGAAACCAAGTTTTGTCATTCGAAAATTAGAAAATTTTATTTAACTGTTACAGATCCAAAAGGAAGATATGATTGGAAGGAAGTCTGCCACCGACACTTTCATTCCTCACACGGACAAGCGAGCTCACATCGCACGTGTGCACGTGGTACCAGACGTACCACCAGTGAACGGATTACTCAGGCATTCCCGTGTTTTCCGTGTGTCAATGCCATACGGTCACGTAAAAAACGAACCAGGCCGAGAAGAGGGACTTATGTACATGCACATGTGCAACACCACAGAGGTTTTTAAGACAATACTAAAGAACATCGCTGGAAGTGACAAAGAGTCCAAGCTAGGTGAAGTGACCCCTGATACCTTGATCAGTGCTGTACAGTCTCTCCAGGGAACCTACTGGTATGTGCCCAGTGCTGAGGAATTGAAGTTATCCAACCTCAAGGAACGAAGGTAAGTTACTTTTATGCATTCTCTTTTTCTGTCTTTAAAAGAATTTGGATTCGCGTGCGAATATCTCGACAAAAGGCTCAATTATTCTAATAAAAGCAATACCTCGTTGTATTTTGTAGGTTTGAAATCATAGATTTTTGGAACGTGAGAAGTCCTACAAACAAGTACTTGTTTTATAATCAGAAGGAATACCTCCACCGCATGACAACTGGTGGATACAGCCCTGGGGACCAACCGAGTGATCGAGTAATCCGCTTGTTGGACTACGCCTTTCAACAGTGGAACGACCAATGGTTCAAACGCCGAGAGATGCCTAAATTTCCCCATCTCTTCTCGTGCGTGAAGAAAATAAAAGGGAGCGGTTTTGAGAAAGCTTCTATCATGTTTAGGAAAGGATGGGCTATAAAGGTGTCCTTAGCACGATTGCTCACTACAAACAAACCTGCCAAACTGGAAGATCCAACATTCTTTGGCAGAAAAGCTGACACATTCAACCTTCACCCGGATGAGCTCATTGTGGGAAGAATGCCTCCGTGCTTCTCCCTTGGGCTTGGGAAGGCCGTCATGCCTTACCTCCGCGAAGACGAAACGATGCCAGCTTTCTTCAAGGGTCTGAGTGAAGCTGCAGGGATGGGTCACGTGATACCAGATCATGAAACGCTACTGCAGAAAGGTCTTGGCAAAATGATAGAAGAAATGAACGCCAACATGGGCGAGACCGAAAAGCAGAAAGAATTTGTCCGTTCCTGCATTCTAGCTTTGGAAGGAGTTCAAAAATACATCAAGAACTTCGGTTTCCTGGCAGGATATTTTGCTCACAACAGTGACTTTGCGTTGTCTGAGGCGCAGAGGTCACACTTGAAAGAGGTGAGACTTAATAGTACTAGAGCCATTCGTAACGGTAGTACTGAAGTACTGCTCTTGACTCGCTTGATCACTTGGAAATTATCTGCATGCCGTGATCCAGTAACACTCTTCCCCAAAACTCTCGTTTGATAAGTTTTTCTAAGTTATGGAAATACCTTGGAGAGGTCAAAGTAAAGCGCGAGTCAGTGGTCTTTATTGGATCGTTCTTATTTGGCCCCAATTGTAATGCCGCCGGGCAAACTGTGAGGTACCCTGTGTCTTAGTGAAATAGCATCCCATCCATCCGTGGAGTAGTAGCAAAGAGTAGAAGGGAAGAACCATCCTTAGATTAATATACAGACTTAAGAAGGACTCTTGACGAAACAGTGTTTTCTATCCACAACAGATTAAAGTCAGAATGAACAAGATCTCAACCGACCGACCAGAGACGTTCATTGAAGCTGTTCAACTGCTGTTCTCGTTCCACTGCTGCCTGCATCTGTCAGGGGAACCCACATCCATCGGACGACTTGATCAGCTCCTGGAACCTTTCCTCAAGGAGACCCCTACTGAGGAGGCCCAAGAGATCATCGACTGTCTCTTTGTCAAGCTGTGTGAACACGTGCATCTCAACTCACGGCTGTTGAATGATTTGGGTGCATGGGGAATGACGGCTGTACCATATTCCAGCACGGGAATGTTTCCTAATGGCGACACTATCAACCAGTGGGTTCAGCAGGTACGGACAGATATCATGAGTACTGAAATAATTTATTGATCAGATATTGACTGGTTAGGCCAATGCTAAAAACCTGAAAATAAGCAGCAACTGGTATTGCATAGGATATAAAAATTGTCAGTCTTAGAGTTTGGACAAAGTTTTCATCGGTCACTTTTACGTTAAAACATATATGCCATATTTGATTCTGAGTGTGTTATCGATATAAAGGCCCACGTTTTTTTTTAAATACCAGAAATACTAACAAAGATATATAGAGCATAAACGCTCACCGATAAATAGTAGAGAGGCAAACAACAACGGTGACGCCAACGACAACATCAGCAAACAAAAAGTAAAATATGCAAAGCAATGGTTCTTCACGTGTGTTTTGAATCTTGGCACAATTCTAAAGCCCCGGCTAAATGATTGCAACATTTCAACGTAGCTTATCGCAACAGTGTTGGGCGCCACATGTTGCTCGTGTTTGGCCACCCTGTTGGGACATGAGCGTGGGACAAAGAAAATATCTGAGACTCCGACAGGAATCGAACCCATGACCTCCCGAACACATTGCGGGCGCTCAATCCACTGAGCTAGGAGAACTCATAGAGAGCAAGGTCATTTAACTGAGTCCATATATGACAGGCGCCCTACATACTGCTAGGATCAGCACTGTCGAATTCATCGTGAGTTGTGATACTGTGAATGAAGATAGTGAAGTTTTGAGGCCGGTAATGAAATGTGAAAGATGAATTATTCAACATGACATGAGCGTGGGACGAAGAAAATATCTGTGTCCCCGACAGGAATCGAACCCATGACCTCCCGAACACATTGCGAGCGCTCTATCCACTGAGCTACTATGCTATTATGGTATGTGAAGACCCAGAAAACAAGAACACATGCTTTTACTAAATTTGTATCAATATACTGATGAAAGTATGTGTTTCATCTGTTTAGATCACAGTGGGTGGTTACAAAGCCAACGATGCAGCAGTTCCACAAGATGCCTGCAACGCCATCACTATCATGTGCTTGAAGGCCTCGCGCAGGCTCCCGCTCAATGCTCCATGTTTGTCCCTGCGAATGCACAAGGATATGCCTCAAGATGTAAGCTCAAGAAAAAATAAAAAAGAGAGGTTCCTCATTCGTGAGCCCTCTTCAAGCATAATTTTTGAAATCTGTTGTCAGCTTTCTTTAAATTGTGCAATTTGCTTAATTACTTCTTGTAGCTTAATTTTAAGTGAGAATACATACATACATTGTAGCGGACTCAAACTACGCCGGAGCAGACTGTTAGATTTCAACTATTTATCATGGGACACTAAAATCTGCTCACTTCCCTTAATTTATCTTGGTACTCTTAACTGATCTGACCTAAGTTCGTGCACTACGATCGATCCACAGGTCTGGTCTCAAAAAGAAAAGAAAGAAAGTTTAACGACAGAGTTAATTCATTTGCATAGCGTCTTATAAGTTTGGAACGGTTAATTATATCCTTCTTTATTACTTTTTGTTAATTCCTCGTTAAGGGTATGTAGATCTATATAGGGAAAAGAGTAACAAAGCTGTTTTTCCTGGGGGGAGGGGGAGACTGGTGCAGGTTAGGAGATACTGAGCGTTAAAGTTGCAGAATATATTCACTAACTTTTATTCAAACAGGTTCTTCAAGAGGCCGCTAAGGCTCTTCTCAGCGGAGGGGCCCATCCAGTCCTTCCTCACGACGACCACTTGATACAGGGCCTTATTGAGGCAGGAACACCAGATGTCCCAGTGAGCCTAAAAACCGCGCGAAATTACGCCTGTGACGGGTGCTATGAACCAATTATACCCGGCGAGACGGACTTTTCATTGGCTTATGTGCCTCTTTTGCAAGTGCTCGAGATGTCAATCAACCATGGATCTACATTTTCTCTCGCTGGGGCTGGATTTTTAGAGGGGGTCCCTCAGTCTCTGCCTACAGCTCATCCAGAGGATGTCGTTAGTTTTCATCAGGTAGTAGCTTAGCTCATTGGCTAAAGTATGATACCTATAAAATCAGCTCATTGTTCATTGTGCTTGGTATGCCCAATATTTTCCAGATATTACACAAGACAATATTAGACATAACGGTGTAATGTTAATTTCTTGCTCGTTAACAAGTTAAAGCCTGCTAAGCAACGTATTGTGAAAATACCGATTTTTCCAGTTTGCTCCTTTATGGTTTGCAAGATTTATCTACTGGACTGTCGAACGTTAAAAAAAACTTCTAATAATTTAGTTGTACGTACATTCAAAGTGGCTTTCTTTTTTATGTGTAAGAAATTCCCTAACATAACATAAACATAACAAGATTTAACTAACTCGAGTACTACTGACAGTTGAACATCAAGAATGGAAGAAAAATCAGAGAAAATCGAAAATCATTAATGCAATCAACCCACAACATTGAGCATACAATTAAGTAGTTATACAATGGTATAGATAATCGTATGAATGCGAGTGTAATTAAGCAAGTGATATTTGAAAATTCTCTAAACTTTGAAAGAATTTTCAAATATAACAAAGAGTGTAAATCTTTAATTGCACGAGTTTTCATACGATTACCAATTTATTATATAACAGAGAAAATTGTTAACATGTCCGCGCTAAATTGCATTGCAGTGCAAATTAAGAATTATCGATTCTTAATTGAAGTAACTTGTTTGTTGTGATCAGTTATTAATGTAATTAGCACGAAGATATTAACATCTTGGTTCTACTTTGTAAAGAAAGAGTAAATATAGTTTATGTATGTAGCGAATTGGCCTGCTCTCAGTGAGTCAGTCAGTCAGTCAGTTGCAGTGATAAATAATGATCATAATCGCTGTCACACTCCAACTAACTGCGCCATCCCAGTTACCATCAGCAAGTTATGTCACTCACGTTATCATGTTTTCCCTTTCTCAGCTCAAAGAGCTTTTTGCTCTTCATCTTCGTGTGCGGACAGAATATAGCATTTTCCTTCTGCTCCTCAACTATGGCAACATCGTCGAGTATTGTCCAAGTCCTCTGCTCTCTTGCCTCATCCGTGGTTGCCTGGAAACTAAGCGGGATATCTATGACGGCGGTGCTAACTACACTTTGATTGGTGTCCAGTTCATCTCCTTCGCCAACACCGTCGACGCCCTGTACGCCATCAAACGGCTTTGCTTTGATCACGACTCGGCCGTTATTTCCTTGGCCGAGCTTGTTCGCTGTCTCAAGTGTGACTGGGGATACAACATGCAAGAGCCCTTCCACGATGAGGTCGCAGGAACCACGCGTGGTCAGCGGCTATCAGATACATACAAGGAAATACGCGAAAGAGCGCTGGGCCTGCCGAAGTTTGGAACAAGCGCGGGCGCAGAAAACAAAGACATTCAAAATATTACCAGGTTTGTTAAACCAGAAACGTTCTAGCGAGACAGTTTCCAGAATGGATTTGCCATGATCGCTTCAGAATACTATTTGGCATTTTCAGAGGCAGTCCGGAAAACAAAAGTTGTCTCCTCTCAGTTTTCAGCTTCAGTTTTCAACAACAATCTAATCCATTTGTTTATATTCTGTTAAAACAAAAAAACAAAAAAAAACCTCCATCGCTCCATACCTTTTCCAATTTTAAAATAAAGGAGCTTTTTGGCACTTTTATATGAGTATGGATATGAGAGGGACCCATCTCAAGCAACACAAGTACCAAATGAAGAGCAAAAAAAAATGAAGAGTTAAACGAGCGCAAAGCGAACGAACGCCCGAGCAAAATTTACCCAAAATAGTTTTTTTTTATAGAATTTATGTTCCTTTGATATTTAGCAGTCTTAGCACAAAGAAATTAATTTTTGGCTTGATTAAAAGCAAGAGACGATCACGTAAAAGAGAGAGCTTCGAGGCTTTTCAGATTCAAATTTGAGCTAACGTTTATTCCCCAAGAGATTGAAGTCGTGCGGACGCATGCGCGTACGATTAACTTCAGTTTCTGTAGCATGAAGTGAACATGTGCTTTAATTGCTCCTACTGGTTGGGATATAAGACCCGCCATGGGTTATCTGTCATGAAGCTTATGCTGTTGTCAGCTAACAAGAGCCTATATTTGATCCTTAAAAATTCTAATTCATTTGCATCGTGTCTCCCTTGCAGCTGGTTGGCTGAGCAAGTTTCGACGGTCACTAAGAAAGTAGCCCGCGATGCTCCAGATGGACAACCGCTTAAAGGATGGATTGACGGCTTGAAGAAAAAGTATTCAGTTCCCGGAGCTCCATGGGATGTGATGCTGCCCACAGGATCCGGGACATTTGAAGGATACGTTGGTTGGGGAGGAGGATGCGCGGCCTCCGCTGATGGTCGGCGCTCTGGATCACCAATAGCCTCCGACTTGAGCGCTGCTCCAACTCCATTAGATAAACCTGCCACACCCAAGAGCTTTGATATCTACAAGTAAGTGGAAAAGAAATGTTGGGGTATATTAGTCTATGGGCTTCATTTTATTGATTTGATAATGAATTTATTTTTAATTTGATTACAATCAGTTGTATATTTAAATACCATTGAAGAATTATGTAAATTACTTGTTTTACTTATTTGACATTTTATAAGTTAATCGTAGGTTGACATCAGCCCCACTGGCTGCATATAATATTTAAAACCTGCATTACTAAACGAAATGATGAAGATGATGATGTTCCCATGTTCGACCGAAAATTCCGCAAGCTCAAGGTGAAAAATCAAATATAACGGAAATCCCAGTCAGAAAATTTCGAAAATTTTGGTTTACATTACGACATTGTGACATTGTCATCTTTTCTGAAATTCGGAAAATACTGTTTCATTTGCTAATAAAAATATCCGCATCATAAAATGAAAAGCTTCCTTGATGAACGGCGTCGACCGGAGACAAAGAGTAGTTAATGCATGCCAAGCAGTTATTTTTGATATCCTGATTACAGAATAGATTACGAGCTCAAGATTTCTATTACGCATAAAAATCGAAAGCGGAATTTTTTTAATATAAATCTACTAGTCCTTCAAAACTTTATCTAAATCCTCTACACAGACAATTTGAAAACGCGAAGAAGCGGCCACCATTTTGTTAAGAACCTGATACTTCTAGGCTACACACCATCGACAATAGAAAAGATAGAAAGGAATTTATGATACAGCGCTAATACATTTATGCTAAAATACAATTACTGCTTACTTCCGTAATGCAAAGAGCAGATACAAGTGACAGCCGCTCTTTAGATCCTCTCCTTTTAAAAGGGCTTCAAGGCTATTACACGCCCTGATTTGAATTAATTATTGTGTCCATCTATTTTTATTTAAGGTCGCTTAAAAGCTGGAATTTAAACTCCATAAACGTTGGTTTCGCTAACGGTGCGGAGATTGACCTGAAAATTGACGAAAACTTCAAAGAGCATGACTTGGTAAAATTCTTGCGAAAATATGCTGAACAGAAGGAGGGCATTGGAGGAAATATCTTAACAGGTAAGTGGCTAATATTGACGCTTTATCAAATGCTTAGTGTTATTAGGTAATTTTTGTTATATGTAAAGTTAGGTAAGGTAAGTAACACAAAGTATGCATACGAACAAAGAGAACCATTGGCCGGAACCTATCCTGGTTTCTGTAGAATGAAGCGACTGAATCGGGATGCTGAATGGGTTGCTCGATCGTAGACAAGCGCACTAACCCTGAGGCCAGCGCACCTGCAAAATGCATGACGCACTATCAAGTTTAAGGTGGTTTTGTTACATACAAAACGAGTTAGCCAGTTTTTTTTTGGTCTACATTCACGTGTAAAGTTAGCGAAAGGTCAAAGTCCTAAGTGGAAGAGATATTTTTTGCGAAGATTAGTTTGAATCGAGCCAAACCACCAAGACGATAGAAATAAGGTACTTGTGGCGTTATGGTCAGTTACCGGTAAATGGCCGTTGAATAGCCGAGCAACAGAAAAAGGGCAAGATTTTTGTCCATCGACAAGAACACGGCAAGTTTGCGACTCGAATTATTTCCTGTAATTCAAATTAACTTAACAATGAGAGAATTACCGGATTCACCGACGCTGTTCAATAAATTAGTTGTACGCGTATTAAGCAAAACCTTTAATAAGTCTCCGCATATATTTATGCTGGCATTTTCTCTTGTGATAGTTACCTGCGCCAATCCTGACACCTTCTCTAAAGCTCAGCGGAATCCAGAGCAGTATGATCTCATCCGAGTGCGCACAGGGGGTTGGAGCGAGTTTTACATTGCTTTCTTCACTGCTCATCAGAAACATCAGGAGAGGAGGATATACTACCACACTACATGAAGTACTAGACGTTTGGCTACTTAATAGGACTATAAAGGGTCCTGTTGCTTACAAGAAGAACACAGCTGAGGTGTTTACTTAGCAGTCTTTTACTCTTCAAGAAAAAGTATACATGCATGCAGTCTCTTTTGAACACGTTAGAATAGCCTTTAAGAGTAAAACATAGAGTAAAACATATAGTAACGACTTGCTTCATTTATTTTGAAATTTTGTCATGCTTAACGGTATGGTAGTTCTAAAACTGAAGCCATGATTAGGTAGTTACCACACACTTAGGTGCAAATAATGTTCCTTACAATACTAGTATGGCCACCTAGATTCACTACTTTCTAATACACCGGCTTTCAATTGAGAATCGAAAGTAATTAGACAATTCCTTTGGTGGTTTTACAGTAAAATCTTAAATTAGCTGTGTGGACTAACTGGTAAGTAATTGGCTTGTTTTTGGTTTTACGCCATTCAATTGAAAATCGCTCTATTCCTGACTTCTAACATTACATGCACTTCTTGATAACAGTACTTACAATGCTAATACTGTACAACTACTAACGATACTAATATGAGTACTAACCTACTTGCAGTCATCTCACAAGACTACGTTTTCCCCTTCCCTCCCTCCCTTGTTAGTTTTGCAATTTTAACTGCAAGTTGGACATTAATAAGAAATTTTAATATTTAGTTAACCTTGTCAACTTATGCAAGTTCTCTGCTGTTAAACGATAGCCTTTTGAAGACTTAAAGCAAAAACTAATACCTTTTATATGTCAGGTATCAATTATTATTCCTGATATAGTTTTTGTTGATTTCATGAAATGTGATATGATTATGAGATCTCCAGACATTAGACATTTTTAAAAAACGTAAGCCACATGATGCCTTAGTACTTAAATCAGACGTACTGCTGTTGTAATTGTCAAACAAATTTAGTTATTAGGCGGTTTTCTCGATTTTCATTTTAATTAAAAATTTTATAGATCTTTTTCAAAATTTAGAGTAATAGTTACAGTGGTTGAAAAAGTATCCTTTGAAGAATGCAAGAAACTAAATAAATCATGCGTGTATTAACAATCGCCTGCTCTTTTAAACTGATTTCTAGACAAAAGCGGATGTTTGCGATTTTGTTGTAATCGCACGAATATTGTGCGGTTTTCCTTTTACATAGTTTTGTCTGTTCCTACCCGGGGTTCCTAGTACAGTAAACGCGTGTTTCTTGAGTGTTCCCACGCGAGTTTCCTCGCGTGATCCTAGCCTTGGCCGGATGTGTGGCCATGTATTCCAGGCCATGTTCAAAGGATAGATTAAATTATTACTATACACCAGTTATTATTGCTCCCTGGAAAACAGGGATGGCGCAGTGCCTGATGAGAGCGCTTGCCTCTCCTGGGGCCGTTTATTGAACTTCCCGGAAACATTTCGGGCCCACAAAGCCATTTTTAGTTAAGCTGCAGCTACAAACATAGAGCTCTATATCCTTGAAACTTCTTGTTTGAAGAGAACCTCTGCTCAAATTAAGAATAAAACAGCTCTGTAATAAGGTTAGAGACGGTCCTCTGATGGCATGTCATATGAGAGTGGAGTTTGTTGTTTATGGTCGCCTTCCTTCGAGGATTTTCCTTCGGATACTTTTTCCCCTTCCTGAAAAAAAACCCGACATCTCCAAATTCTAATTGGACTTGGCTTCTCTGTACTGAAATATTCTAATTCATTCAAAGAATCACTGTTTTGTATGTAACCAGGAGATGGGCTCCTGA
>OMLO01000296.1_pt1 | contig 30135 bp, 19 predicted proteins | sample 1674811 | NCBI WGS metagenome assembly OMLO01 (sample SAMN06265003, study PRJEB25207) | coral metagenome | isolation source: Coral host | place: Mexico:La Bocana,Puerto Morelos, Mexico | collected 2008-11-13
CAGTGTTTAGGACAAAGACCTACGGGGGACGCGCTTTTTCATTTTGTGCGCCAGCGCTGTGGAACAGCCTCCCACTTATTATTATTATTATTATTATTATTATTATTATTATTATTATTATTATTATTGTTATTGTTATTGTTATTGTTATTATTATTATTATTATTATTATTAATTAAATTCCTGACAAGGCTAAACGACGGACATTTACGGTTCACGGTTGCCACTCATTAGAACCCCAAAAAATTCCCTGACTTTTCTGTGACCTCAAAACAATTTTCACTGACCTTGCATTAGGCGAATTATCAAATGAGCCAAATCCACTTTTACATTAGCTTTAGCTTCTTCTGCAAACCATCAATATTCTTCTCTTTATTTTCAATCTCTTTACATTTTTCATGGGATTCTGAACGCATGGCATTTGACTTCACCAACAAATCCATTTTGTGTTTTGTTTCAGCCTCTGAAGCAAGTTCATCTGCCTCTTAGTAAGTTCCTGAACCGTTTTCTCAAGTCTCTCCTTCATCTTCTTTGATGACTGAAGCTCCTCCTGTACTTCTTTCTTCCTCTTCTCTTTTTAACTGGCCTCTTTTGTTCCCGTTTTCTTTTTCTGATTTAGGCAGCTCTGGTATCCTGCATGGGCATGCCTGCAAGATAGCAGAAGTTCCTTTGTTAGAGTCTTCCATAGGACCATCTTGATTAGTTGATACCATCATATGCCATCCGATAGGAAATTAAGGTTTCATCTTGCATATTGTCTTTATTATCAGAAAACTCTCTTTTAACACATGACTGACAATGGGAAAGTATACACAGCATTTTGAAAGCTTCCAACAGTTTGGAATACTTCTGCTTCTCTCCAATGCATCCGTACAAGAAAGAGTCAAGACCTTGTTCTGAGTTGTAGGCAACAAATTCATCTTTGTGGTACTTCTGCACCTCTATTGAAAGCTTTGTACTGCTGAAGGATAGTGTCACATGAGTTTGGGGACTCAAGGTTTTGGATACCAGCTGTTGAAGCAAACTGGAACATTTTGAGATTGCAGAATCTGGATTCTTGGCCATGTATCTAGGATCCATGCATGCGAGTTGTCTAACTATTGCATACTGCAAAGAAAAGCGTTCCAAAAGCTTGTTTGTCAGTTTCTGCAACAGAACAATACACTCATTTTGGAACTCCAACACCTGCAGTGGGCTTGCCTTTTTCTTGGCTTGAGCCTCTTGTACAAAAATTTTTCAAGCAAAACCAACATTCACTTTCTTTGGTGATAGCATATTTTCTTTCTTAAGGACATTCATTTTAGAAAGTTTGGCAGCAGTTGTAACTTCCTCAAGGACAGACTTGATGAACTTCTTCAAAAGTGTCCACAAAATTGTGTACAATTCTTCTGCCATGAATGGAAGCATAGGCTCCTCTGACTGAAATTTCTTTAGGAAAGGTGTAAGAAAATTTGCAATGGTTGTAAAGAACTGGAGCTTGGCTGTACTGAGAGGGCGCAGGTTCTGGAATGATCGAATAACTGGAATCTCAGACTTACGGCCTGACAGGGTAGTTGTCACATATTTCTCAATGTGAGGCCAAACTGGAAGTGCCCTTTCTGCCACAGGAACATCCTCCGTGAACCATCTAGTTCCATAGTAACTGAGTGGCTGGTTTCTCAGGGGTTCACTGCAATGATCTTCTAATGTTTCTTTCCTCATGCATGACTTAGAATTGCTTGTTTCCCCATGTTCCCAAGCTGAAAGTCAGTTGCACATAATTTAAGGTGGCCCGATAGGGAAAAAAAGTAAAAAAATTCATATTTTTGGAAAAAGCAATTTTAACATGTTTAGTTAGTGTACTTTGAAGGAAAGTTAGTTTTTTGCTGTATACCCTTCGATTAAATCAAGAAATTTTAACATTTCCGAAGCGTTGCAAATGGTTGCTATGGAAACCAGCATTGTTTACGCGTCGTTTTTGGTCAAAAGAATCGGTATTTATTGTCAGATTTGGAAGCCATTATGCATATTTTCAAGTAATTATTTTACAGCATGATAAAACTTGAAATATGTGCACTGATGAGCTTAGAGTGGTAGGTTGCACAGCTCCGAGTATTGTTGTTCTGCAAGCAAAATTTCAAGGGTGTAGCATTTTTCACTGTAGAGATATCTTCTTTGGCGTAAACCTAGTTTTGGACCAGCACGAAATAGGTGTGGTCAGTATATTGGGTGTGGTTCCTCAGGAATGTAAGGTATTCAATTGTGATTGTAAACATAAAAAGTTAAAAGGACGTTCAATATAAATTTTGTACAGCAAAGGATCTATTGAGTGTTTTATGGTCCAAATAATTGTAATAAATATGACCATTTTTTGCCTATCGAGCCACCTTAAAGCGTGCTTTATCCTTATGAATGGAACTTGCAATCCATGAACAAAACTGTGGATTCTTCAACCAGTCTTCATCTGATACTGGTGCAAAATAGGTAAGTCACCTGAAAATCCACGTAAAGTTGTCCAATGTAAATCTTTAATGTGTTCACTGTTAAAACTAGCACCTTATATTTCACATTGCTGTTCACATTTACCCAGGGATATGAAAACGTTTTTTAGCAGCTGAGCGACAATGCTTCTTGTCTGAGATTATTTATGGTCTTGCATATTCTTCCTTCGTTTTCTTGTTTATAAGCTTACTTTATTCCGATAAAACACCACTACTCGGACTGTATTAAACATGATATACAATTGTTGCACTGACAAACGCCAACGTAGATTTACTTCAAACTTACTGGGGAACTCTAGCTATAAAAGCTTGGTTCAACTTGCGGTTGTTCTTCTTTAGTTGTTTTAACTTTCCAAGCGATGAACGCAGCTGTTTTACAGACACACCACGTTCCGCCACGCTTTGATCAGTGGCCGAAGGAAGACACTGGTTCCTAAGCTTCTTCCGATTTCTCTTCCTCATTCACAACGAAAACCACTGATCAAAATTTTCCAAATTAAAATGTCTTCATAATCTTTAAAAAAAAAAAAAATGTGGCAACCTGAAAACAAAATTCCCCGACTTTTCACTGACTTTGACAAGAACTAAGATTTTCCCTGACTTTTTGCAAAATTCCCTGTCTTTTCCTTCACCTTGAAAAATTTTCGTTTTTCAGCCTAACTTTTCACTGACAATGGCAAACTAAACCGGGCTTCTTGACTTTAAAAAAAGTTGAAATCATTGAAAAAAAAGATGCGCTCGCATGCATACACAACTTTTTGCTTTTTCCAACAATCTGATTGATTCATTAGGGTAGATTAAAAACAATAGCTTCGTAAAACAATTATTAAAACAATAACTGAATTAATTAAAAGACGATAATAATAAGATTTCTTTGTGGTTAGTACAATAAATATAATCCCTCCTCCTTTAAAATGAAATTCTACAGTGTTTGATAATGAAAATCACGTTGGTGCAGTAGTTAGTGACAGCCATTCTTTGTGATGGGAAAATACCAACCTTTCACTGGTATCACCTGGGGACTTTGTTCATGCGCAGAAAGGCTAGAATTTAAAGACATGCCCGTCTTCAGCGAACCTGTACACGAATGTACGACTAATAACAAAAAACATCTCTGGTGCCCAGGGCAAAGAGGTTGGGCGTGGTGTTCGTGCGAAAAAGTGCGCGCCTGGGATCGCAAAATACGTTTACTCTCAGAAACGTGGCAGTTGTTGAGCCAATGGACTAGCATTCTATGTGAGAAGTACCAGAATCGAAATACCCTTTGAACTAGCTTCATGCTATATAAGTTAGACTAAAGAGCTGGCTTCATGAATAAGTAGGCTTAGTTTGATTTATTTTCATTTTTACATTGACCAGTAACATTACAATTTGCTATTAAAAATAATATTCCCGACAAATCTTAGTCTCTAGTTCATTATTTACAAAGAATACATGCATAAACTGAAGAACTGAGGCGGCCGGTTTAATACTTTAACCGCTGTTTCACACTGCCGGCAGCTTAAAACAGTAGGCGAAGTCGGCATTGTTAAGTTATATAATGTACAGAGGACCTTAACATTAAGAAGTGGACACCATTTCAAATGCATTTTTCTAAGGTGTTTTGTCAATATCAGAGGTAAACATATATAGATGAATACCATCCAGTAAGGTATCATCGTTGAATTTCATTCTAGATGCTTTTCATCAAGCGTAAGATTCCAGTTTGATATCCGGTATTAAATAGGTTACTTCTCCATCATTCCTGAGAAAGTCCTCTTCATTATCATCACAGTGGACTTTCTGAATAAGATTCACAAGTCGATCGACCCTCTCCTTCAGCTGCGCAGCCTCGTCAGTTCGTTTTCTCTTCTTGTAGACCGGTTGCTTAAAATCCCCTTCGGCAAAAACCCGATTTTTGAAAATCGATCGCGAGGTCAGTCCCAACCAACTCATAAATTGCTCTGTCATAAAGTCAACGATCTCGTATTCGTTAGACTGGAGGTCATTGTTTCGCTTCACTCTCTTAAAATTTTCAATAATGATTGACAGGAACATGTTGATCAGAATGAAAACCACGCCTATGCTGTAAAAGAAGAACATCATCGGACCCAGGACTCTGTTGGTTCTCTCCAAGCTAACATAACTGAACTTACCCAACATGACACTGATGAGGGTTTCTACTGTGGTGAGGAACGTGTGAAATTTGTACAGCTCGTGCGAGAACACTAGGTAGCAGAGATGAGAAAATCCGACAAAAACCAGGCTGAAAATGATTCCAAAATGAAGCATTTCCTTCGCAGCGCATTTCAAGGTGGATCCAAGAAGAGACATTCGACGGTTGAAGCGAAACAGACGGAGAAATTTCACCGAGATGATGAAAACTACAAAGGCGTAGACATAACCAAACAACTGATCTACCAATGCAAGATGGTGGAAATCCACGAATTCTTGAGGGTTCTCTCTAAAAGCCTTCTTCGTGAGTTTGTCCAGCCCGAACCTGATAAAATACAGAACTATACTTGTCCAAGACAAACCTAACAGCGCTATTTCAATCCATGTCCAGAACGCAGTCATGTATTCTTTCAGATCCGTCTTGAGAAGCCTTTTGAACTCGCGGTAGGTAAACACAAGGGTGAATATTACAAAGGAAGCTTCGCAGATCAAGACAAACAACAGGAAATTTCCCACATAGCGGTCGATCCGCGTTGAAAGCAGTTGTATAAATGGTACAACTCCTCCAGCGGCCGTGAACTCTAAAAGGAAATTCATGACACAGTAGAGATTGCTATGGCCGTTATACACAGTAAACTCAATAAATACAGCGCGCGTGTATTTGTCGATCCAATTGTTCATTTTCAAGTTTTCTAACATGGAGTAAGCCCCTGCCATAGTCGATCCTAAGTCAGCTTTGTAGCCGCCTCCTCGATAAAGGGCAAGATGTCCGAGAAAAGGACGTGTTTTGAGTTCGGTGGTGGTTTTGTAGTGCCATGCGCTGTTTCCTGGAGTGTAAGAAGAGTTCTGATCCATTGGTTTCCAACCGGGAGCATACTGAGGAGTCTGGTCCTCAGCGTCCCAGGAGTAAGGTTCATCACAGGCGTCCACGTTAACATCAAATACTGAAGCAACTTCACACGTTCCTGAAACAACAGCAAATCAATCACGACAATTTAAAACGCGATATTTCAGTGTATAACACTCCTTCCCAGCTAAGCGATTTGTTTCTTATTGTGTTGCTAGGGCTTTGACGATAATCACTTTCAGAGGTTGGCTAATTGAAAAAATTATAAACGCTTAAAACATTCAGCGAAGTTGAATTGAGTTGACTTTGCCATTTTCCCAGTTTCATTGACATAGTAGTGGGCACAAAAAGCTACAATTGCTCTCGCAAGGCTCTGTGCCTCGAGCAACTCTCTTTCCGCCATGCTCTACTTCCTGTGCGCATCAAAACTCCAAGATGCGCGCAATGCATTGAATCTGAGTTCATACCATTTTTAACACGAAGCTGCCTGATCCGAGCCACGCCCACAACAAATGACATCTTGTCGTTCAAGAATCCCGGTTGCCCTGTGTTGCCGTTGTACCACGCACCGTTGTAGAGGCCTGGAACTAGGGTCTGATCTATCCATTCCCAGAAGTCGTTCACATTGGTCACCTATGAGGTGTATTTAAAACAGAACGTCAAAACATTGTGACAGATTCAGCCTCATTATTTTTTTTTCTTAGAAGTCCTATCCGTAACGTAATGTCTACATATTCCGGGTTTTGTACGGCATGCCTCGGTCAGCAGTATTTTTCCTCCCTCCCACCACCCCCCCCTCCCACTCCGGCCTGGAATCATTATAGTCCACCCCAGGGTTACCCACAGCATTAAATTCGTTGGTACCCATTTATACATCTGCGGTGGAGAGAGGCACTGTGAGAGTAAAATGTCTTGCCCAAGAACACAGCACAATGTCCCCTCCCAGGGCACGAACCAGGACCGTGGGATCGGGTGTCGAGGGCACCAACCATAGGAGGCCAACGCACATCCATCAAAAGGCCAAACTTACACATGTAATTTTCTCTGGACCGCTCAAACTGCGCCAATAAATACTTACGTCATAAAGCTTAATCACATCATCAGCCACCTCAGGCGTCTTCGAGATAATTTTGTCTTCGTCACGGTAACCGAGAGAGTCCTGGTGACCAACAAAAGTGTTCTCCATGTTCTGGGTCATGAAGTGTGCATACGGATCTCTATGGCCGTAAGCTATTAAAAGCACCATCCAAACAAACAGCAAGTAGAAGACGATTTCCCGGATGACCGAATGCATCTTCCTTTCATTGACAAGTCGGACCCGAGCGGCGTAAAGTAAAACCTGCATGGAAGAACACACGTCAATTAAGACAAAGATTTAGCTGTAAACCTTATTTAATTTCAGTTGAGCTAAAGCAATTACGATAGCAGGTTTTGAAAGGGTTAACAAGAGATTTTCCACCATTTGGAAGAGACATATCTCCTCTGTCACTGGTTTGTCAATTTATAGTTAAATTTCTAAATTATCCCCATCTATAGCTGGTGTGCAGACGTTGTGCGTCCTTTGATAGGAAAGAAATATATTACACGCATGCGTGCAGGCCACCTAATCTGTGGATTCCCGGTTTAACAGTAATGTTTTAACTTAATCTTAATTTGTTCGGTTTAATATTGCATGCATCGTCGTGAAGTGATTTAATCGAACACAACCGTGCATGCAAGCTCATAACAGGACAACTCTTACAAGTAAATACCTTATCTGGCGGGCGCTGATATTGAGCGTCAGCGGCCTTGTCATCGCGTTTCTGCCCATACGTAAGATTCTGCTCAAGCCATTCCTCGTCGCGCGCCAACTCGGCGTTGAGGAAATCATCTTCTTCATCCTGCGGCTTTCTCAATAGCAGCGCGAAGAGAACAGCAACGATAATCACTTTCAGAGGTTGGCTAATTAAGATGTCCTGCGCCATAGACACGAACATGGAAACTAGCCATTCTTCTTGCTGTTTGTTGTCGAAGCTCAGTCCGTACAACAGCGTGAAAAAACCAGCGATGATCGCCGTTGAAAAACACAGTAACCAGCCTATGTACATGAACCACCAGGGGAACAAACAATTCATCTTCCGCTTTTTCTTTCTCTTAGGTTTTTCCGTCTTCACTAAGGCAGTAGTTGTGTCTGCTGAGTCTCCACTGCAAATAGACTCTGGACAGACTCCAGGGAAAAAAAGGACCACAATAAGTTATTGAAATTAACAGTTGCGATTATGATGACTTGCATCAACTGTTTTTTTTTAAGCCCTGTAAAACAAACGAGCACAGTAACAATTCAGGAAAACCAGGCTGTGTTTTTCCTCAACCAATTTAAAAACAAGATTTACAAAGTAGCCAAATATAAATAAATCCTGATAACGCTGATCGATTAGTTTTGCTAATAGCAGATCAGCCACTCCTTGCAATTATCAAAAATAAATGCTATATAAGTCAAAAAGTCAAGTCAAATAACCATTTTTTGATATCTAAACCAAGAAAAAGTTAGCCATAAAGCAAACAAACTTTATAATGTACAAAACATCATGTTTCTTTTCTGTTGTCTTCCATTTTTCTTGATATATATCAAGGATCATTTCCATTTACAACGACAAACAGCTAAATGCAGGGCAAAGAAACGAGGGAGCATGTTTACAGTACCTCTCTGCTGATCACGTGCCTCGTCTTGGTACAAGTAGTAGTAAATATCAGAAGACAAAAAATCAGGCACCTCCCCCACGTGGTTATCTTTTTCCGTAGGTTTCTTTTCCTTTGGCTTCGCTTCTTTACTCTCCGGTGAGACGCCAATCTGACTCTCTAGCAACGAACAGAACAAGTCCTCGTCCCAGGAATCCTTGCGCACGGCCACGGGTGTGCGAATACTTGTCAAATTCTTTAACTGAACGTGTTTTTGTCGTGGACCCGCTGATTGCCTTTGAGAATCCGTCGGCATAATGTCGCTAAGCGACACCGCCGTTTGTTTACGTGGTTTTTCTGTTGGAAAGTTGCTCTCTCTTCTAGTTCTCTCTGCGTATTGCTGTTTCGTCTTGGGACTGACTGCTCGGTTTCTGAACAACTGAACTATCAACAAGTTAATTGGGAAAACGATTAAGCTCGACTGAATGCCAATAAGAATCTCGTGCCAAGTGAATTCAAAGAAGCCAAGGTCAAGAAGAACATTGTTTTGGTCTTTTACTGGCGTTTTGTACCAAAGTACGTTTGCCAACATACAAGACATTAACAGAGACAAACAACACGACACTCGTTGGACACATGTGAAACGGCTGCGCACTGGACGAAAAGCGATAGAAAACCACAAATGGCCGTCAGAAAGGTCACGACTCGTCTTGGTCCTGAAAAGATGTATGAAGTCGCGCAGCTCGTCTTTTCCCGCCACTGGAAACAGCCTGTCAACTTGTCCGTCGCCTTCATCACACGCTAACCATTGATTGCACAGAAAGAAGAATTTTTCTTCCGTCTCGATGTCCCGGACGACGACTTGGGACAGAAACCAGGATGGACTCTTGCCTGTGTTATCATGCCATATACGAATGAATGTTAGACTTCCGAGGCATTCTGGTGTGGTAATGAGGAAGGAATCAACACCACCCGGGTGAAGACAGGACCTGGATGTGCTCTTGAGTTCGTGCACGGCACTCTGGCCATCCTCACCGGCGACGAGGATGAAGACGTTTGCTGTTGTGCCCGTATTCTTTCCGCGTGCGGTGTAAACTGTTACTTCATAGCGATATCGGTCTGATGGGTCGTTATCTATCACTGGCACGAGACCGACCTGACAAATAAGAAATATCAAGTACGTCAGGGAGTTGGCTGCCATATAAAGAACTTACTTAGGATAAAGTTTGCGTCGGACCAAGTAGCTTAGAAAACCGGAGCTTAACCCGGTTTCTGTAGCACTAAGATTTCTACTCCTCCCTGGATTATCGCTACCACTAAATTCGTCGATACCCATTTATGCTCCTGAGTGGAGAGAGGCACTGGTGAGAGAAAACTGTTTGCCCAATAACACAACGCAATGACCCCAGTTAGGGCTTGAACCCAGGACCGCTCGATCCGGAGTTCGGCCTGAACCATTTATCCACAGAGGGACTCACTTATTCCTGCAATTTTCTATTTTTCAACTTTCATTTTGAGCTAACCTGAAACTTTTTTGATATCTTGATCCAAAATGATACTTTGTTGGTTTTTCTTTTATTATTTAAATATTTCGATCTCCAGTACGCTAAAGACACTTTGAATTTCATAATACAGTCAACGTTAGAATACAGACAGTTTAATTTTGTTCCAGAGAAACCAGAATCAGATTTGTAATTTCCGTGCACACTCAGCTCCGCCTCACGGGCGTCCGTACCAAGAAATTCGACTGTAGCAGAATCGATTAAAAATGTTGTTACGTATGATTAAATTCACTAAGCTAAACAAGAAATTCTTGTTAAAAACAAACAGGAGAATGCAAATGTTGCCCAGACCTTGGTGATATCTCTTCGGTCCTTTCGTCTCGCCCACACCAGCCCTACAAGGTATAGTCCAATGATTACACAGAAAGTAGAGAGAAGTGCAGGGTGTTTGTAAATTTCTGGAAGCTTTTTGAGAGAGCTTTCGATATCCAACTTGTTTGGTGGGATAAACAGGTCCGCTCCAAACCATGTCAAATGTGAACACTGGCAGTGAGTAAGATAGGGAGTAGTGTTGCTGTGAACCTGTAGTAGATATAAACAAGACAAAATGGTCAATAAATTTAAATGAATCTTTCTTGCGAATTATTACAATTATTTCCACGGGCTAAGTATTTTAGCCATCACATTACTTTCAAACAAAGTTGAAGAAACTAAAAAACTTTTCAAAATGGATTAAGAGCACTTGTTATATGGAAAGATAGTCTTGAAGTGAATCAGAATGCTTTGATTGGTTCTCTCTTGGTCGGAATGTGGCATACGGACCGTTTTCTTTCAAAATGCCATGTTATAAACTACTTGCTAACCTAGCGTGCTCGTGCAGGTCGCTTTTTTACGAACGTCGCTGCGCTTGGTCCGTACTGCCACGACCTCGCGCCAATATTCTCCAGTACGGCCCTCACGCTTGGTCTGTAAGAACTTAGTAGTTGCCCAGTTTTTATGGGTGATGACATTTTATTTTACTGTAGATGACATGAGAGTAATGATACCAAGTGATTTATCGCACAGACTGCTGTACTCGTAAGAACAGTGGCATCAACTCACCTGACATCCCATGCTACTCCATTCGCTCGTAATCTCATTCCAAAAATAGCAAGCTGAACAGATGACGTCAAACGTGTAATCTACAACCGTTTGTTCCTCTTGCAGGTCATGCGCACTGGGTAATACGCCGATATAATACTCGCCCTTTCCCTTCATCTCATCACGAGACACAAAGAGCGTGTAGTTTTTTCCCTTCACCGAGTCATGGTTGGGGAGAGTGGTTTTAAAGTCATACTCAGTTGTCGAAGGTTTCTCCTTGTATCTGAGGTAAATTGTTAGTTTCGACAGTCTATCAGATGGTAGAATGTCAGCTATTATGACACTGTCATTGTTTGGAATGGAGATCTTGTGAAACGTCATGGATCCACTTGAAGAAGGAGTCTGAGAGATGTTCACTGAAACCTATTATGAGAAATAACAGGTTCGTAATTGTTAACTAAGATGAAGGTCCGCATCAGTGGAAAATGTTTTTCTGTGGTCTTCATGATACGCGGAAGTACTTCAGAGCATTGATTATCTTTCATGACGATTTTCAGTTTGACACTAGCCATTTCAAAACACTTTGCCTGCGAGCAGGTTCTTCACGACGAAAGAAAGAAGGACAGCCTGACGCAAAGAGCCTGTTTGCAGTCTGCAAAGTGTTGCAATTAACTCCCTTTCATACAGTCAATTACGTGGATTATTATAAGGAGGCATGTCATATTAAGCTGTTGCAGTAGCAGTAACAGTATCGTTGACCAGTTTCTCAGTTTAGTGTGTGGTAATTATTGCGAATAGTTATACTTGATTATAGGTTTTTTGCTTGGTAAAACGGAATTAAGAGATCAAAACAGTGAGTGTTTGTTCTCAAGTTCCTAGGTTTAGAGTTAAATTGTTCGCTAAGTTTCAAACAGAGTGAAACTTTTCATCTCCTGAACTCTAATTACCTGAGGTGATCTTTTTTGAGGCAGTAAAACATCGATAGGCGATGTCAAACCTTCGACAGCAATAACGTTCCCGTCACTCCCTTTGAGCACCAAAGACAAAGGATTTGACCTGACCAGAGTAGAATTATTGGAACTTTGGAATGGATTTGAGGACAGCTCCGTTACCTGTGGAAGTATACAGGAGAGTTGAAAAATCTCCTTTTTGAAAATTACAATCAAAACAAAGATAAAAAAATTTCCAAGACTCACGGTGGTTGTGACGTAGGAATAATTTTTAGTTTCGTTAATCAGGCTAACGTTGCGTGGCATTAAAAACTGCCCCAGACCTCCCACGTCCACTGAGATCCCGGCCATGTTTCTTGGCTCCTGTTTAGACAAGCCAATAGCGACGCTTGCGCTCCTTGTAACAACCGGAGTCTGGCCCGGTATCATGGTGTGAAGCATTGCGTCGGAAACTTTATCCACCAGATCAAGAATTTTAAGCTGCACTTCCTGGAATGAAAAACACCTCTTGTTAGACTCTTAGCGCCTGAAAAAAAATCGGGGTATACTGTCAAACTAATTTCTAGTCTCTCCTAAAGCAGACAGAAGCTTCAAGAATGGGTGTTGTTAGATTTGTTGTTATTAATCGATTAATTGATTTTTTCTAAAAGAAAAAAAAACCAGTTACTTCAGCGGCCTTCTTGTCTTCATCGTTTAGACTGACAGTGTTACTCCTGGAAGAAGCCAGAAATACATTTGATAATCCTTGGAGTATTTCAGTGGAGATCGTCTCGATGACTCCCCCATCCTCCCCTCCTTGGGACTCTTTCATCAGTATGGCCGCCATGTTTGCATACTGCTTCGTCGCTAGAACCTAAATAAAATTTCGACACCATCGTTTGCAAATTAAACTTAAACGTGCAAAATATACTTAAATTAAATGTTTTGATTTATTGAGAACTAGGTACACCTAGCAGTGTTGCAAATATCGTTCGAAAGGCCGTAATATTTTCATGGAACAACATTCGACTTTTGGGGAAATATCGGAATCACTTTACCACCTAATAACAACGATAACCCTTTATTTAAACACGATTTTGCTTGTGGGGTCGAGCATCTAGCTAAAAGTTCAGCCGTAACCAATTGAAGGCACTGTCTTCTTAGCTGAAATACCGGTTTTTGTAGCTGTGTTTTTGGCTAGTCACGGAACGTAAGGAGAAAATATATATTTTGTGTTACAAGCCCTGAATGACAACGGTGTTTTGTCTCACCTGCGCGTCCACATCAGTCTCCGCAGCAACAGCAGTCGCGGCCTTTAAAGGCTTGGACCCAACTAATATATCGTTAAGACTTTGTGGACGAAACTCAGCCAAGTACTTGATCATAGCCAAACGAACCTATACAACAAATTTGACAACCAGACTGTTATTTAGGCGTATCAACTTTTTGCATGGCGCTATATACAGTTACAGTATCACTTTTGCAATCCTATCTCCTATAAACCACACTTCTCGCTTGGCTTTATCTATATCTTTTACGTTCTTTTATCGCAGAAGTTTTTTCTGTTAAACCGATTTAGTAGCTCAATCGGAAATTGTTAAAAGTGAGGAGGGGTTAGGAAGGAAGAAAGAAAGGGACATCGGGGTCGAGAAGAATTGGAACATTTCTGGTTGCATAAAGGGATAGGAGCGGGGTGGTGTGTTTTAATCCAAATTCAATGACAGTGTCTCCCAGAACAGCTTCACCTAAGTCACGGACATTTGTTTCTCAGAACGTACCCGTTTGTTTTGCTCAACCATATTATCGTTGGTGGCGTTCTGTTCATTGAGTACATCGCTGATAGCATTTATACGCTGCACCGCTTCTTGCACTGCACCACGACCAATCGCCTTTTCTATTTCGTTTCCTGGAGCAAGAGTTTTATCTACTAGTTCTGTTGGAGTCACCAGTCTGGGGTTTACCTGAGAAAGAACAAATACGCACGTATATTTCAAGAGCAAGCAAGTTTTGTTTCAATGTATAAGCACGAGATTTCTGTCACGCCTGTAACAGTTTTTCAAGCGCACAGCTCGAGTCTAATTGCCAATTTTAGTATAAATCTACAAGTCTCCTCATAGGCACGCAAAGAAGCGACCGCCATTACCACTATCTACAACAGAATGGACTAAAAGAACGGGATTCTTTAAAGAACGCTAGCAAATTTATGCTTTCCTTTTAGGCTTATGGCACAGCAATAAAATAAGAAATGACTGTTAGTCTCTTGGGAGACGGAAAATACCCAAGGGATTTGGAAACAGTGTCTTTACTAAGACTTAGTTGACTCATTAATGTCATCATTTTGAAATACTTACTACTCAATATAGGATCAGATATTGTGGCATCATTAGTCTTAACAGTTACAAGAGTGCAGACTTTACCTGAATCCGAAGATTTTTGTCCACGTACTCTCCATATGCGTCCCTAATTATCACCGCAACATTGACAAAATAATTATTTTCTTTCTTGCCCATCGGAAGAATCGCTCCGTGATTCTCTAACGAAGGACCAAAGAAAAACAGCCCTTCGGTCATATGCGAGACTGGGTCTTCCTCGCTTATATTTGGGTGAGAGTAAAACATTTCGAAGGTCAGCGGTTGATGCTCATCCCGCCATCCGCTGCATGAAAAAGTAAATAATGTGTCCAGCTCTTCTCCTGTCTTGGGTGTGACGTCACACGATCCCCCCTTTGGTGGAATGTTAGTAGCAATGTTATATTCTGCAAGCCCTTGGGTTGCTACGATTTAAAAAAAACTATGCGTTAAAATTTTGTTCACAGCCTTTTTTTCGTGAAAGTATTTCGGAAACGTTGTCGATTTAAAAAATACCTGAGCTGGGCCGACTGGCGACAACTTTAATTCTGTACGAAGTTCCACTGTCAAATGTTCCTCCAAGAATAACAGCATCTGGAAAGTTCTGTGGGGTGAGGGTTCTCTCGGGCCACACCAAGAAAGGCAACGAGGTTGGGACGTCCACCGCTGACCAGTTGTAAGTTATGGGTTGTATTTCGTCGCAGTTCAAACATTCCGTAGAAAGAACAAGTCTACTGGAAGGATTTAGGTACGCCCCACAATTGGACAGGCAACTGTATTGGACAAAAATCCAAGGACAAAAATCACAAGTGCATAGACTTATGGAATTAAGATCATTGGCAATACTATGACTGATAATTCTGCTATGCATTAAGTTGTCTTTAAAATTGAGCAGACTATATTTTGCTGTAAAATTAAAACTTTATCTAGCGACGCTAACTAGGGCCGGTGGGGCGGGAATTGCTCTATAAACTAGGCTGGGTTGTGCCGCTCTATCCCGTACCTTTAAACTATAGAACAGGACATGTCATCTTAGAAAGCCATTCCCGACTAAATATGGCACAAAGATGACATGTTGCATCTAAATTAGGAAAAGAGACGTTTTTCAGAACTATATCGCAAATTTACTAACTTGTCTGTTCACGATTCTTACCGTATTCTAATATCAGGGGGATTCCCCATCAACACCACTATTGTCTGCGTTGCTATCGCCCAGCGGCTGGATTCCGCAGAGCTCACATTCACAGTGAACAAATACGTGGTCGCCTCATAAAGACTCTTTGCCTCAATGGAGAAAACCTTCCCAGTGTATTCAATATGACCTCTTCCATTACCAAAGCACCCAGCATCAGATTTAACGATATCAGGGTTCAGTCTGATTATTTCGCAAAACCAAACAAAGTTCAAGTCGTCCTGTCCCAGTTGCAGTGGATCACGTGATTCCGTTGCATCCAGCACTAGTCGCTGTCCCCAGTCATGTGATCGCAAATCTCCGCCAGCGATGCGAGCTTTGATGTCGGTACCGGCGATCTTTATGAAGGTATGGTCAGCGTTGTTTATACCGATGTCTGCTATCGTGACAGTAAGCTGAAATATGTATTCACCAGGGCCCAGGCCAAAGGCCGGAATGGTCAGCGAGGACTGGTCTGTCAAGACCTCTAAGGAAAGGCTATAGAAAAAAAGGAATCGCCTAGGTGTGTGAATTTCAAAAAAAATTATTATTTGTTTGCAGTGTTAACTACCCTCCGAGAGTCTGACTGTATTCCTTAGAGTATGTTTTGTGCCATAACTTACCTCACTTCTCGGCCTGATTCCGGGGGAAGATTCTCCTTATTTCGATACGTGTCCGATTTGTAGACAACCCACTTGAAAGTTACCGTGTAGCTTTCCTCCCCCTGGATTTCAACATGAGAGCTCAGAGAAACCTGACTACCATAGATCAGAGCAGTGCTGTTCACCAGGCTTTTTAGCCCTCCAATCACTGACACGCGAAGTGCTGGAACATCTTTCTCTGTAATTACAACTGAGGTTCGCGCTGATTGCTGGGAAGCGTTATTCCAGGCCCACACGTTTGCCACAAACACTCCTTGATTTGAATAGACATGGCTAACAACGTTTGCGTAATAGCTAGATGGATCGAATGGAAGATGTATATTGGGATCAATTTTGCTTTCTGCCTTTAGTTTGGAGTTATTGTTAAACCTTTTGAGCGTGACGTTATAACTTTCGTTACCCGCATTGAAAACGAATTTTGAATTGGTTCCCAGGCTTTTGCAGAACACAACGAAATTAACGTACGCCCCAGGTCTCGTCGGACTACTGACAGCTAAATACAACCCCATCACTGAATGCTGTAATGTGATAGAACGATGTAAAGACCGCTCTCCGAGGCTGTTAGAAACATTAGCCGTAACTGTGTAAGTCCCGGGTAAAGGATACGCATGCATTGTAATAGGAGTGGTGACATCTACTAATTCAATGTAGTCTCCGTAATTCCAATCGTACTTCAAGCAAGTTCCCGTATCTTGCGTGATCGCGAAGGACACTGGGTACTCAAACGGGAACATGTCTCCGGCAGGGCCACCACCCAACGTCCCCGGATAAGCGTAGTATTCGGAATGCACAGACTTGAGAGAGGCATTGTTGATATGTTCTATGAGGTCAACGGGGGCTATTAACTCCACGCGGCTTACAAAGTTCCATATGATCAATTTGGCCATGTAACACCCTGGGCGTGAGTACGAATATGGATAACTAAACTGAGTTTGATTCGGATTAATGAAAAACTCTTTTGAAGTCTCACCGTCGCCAAATTCGAGTTTGTATTTTGCACCAAAAATATCTGATAATGATGAATTTCGACTGAACTGGAAAACAATATTTCTTGAAGGCCAAATGAGCGTATTGTTTTGATGAAATGAAAATCCTTCAACGGGATCCAGGATTGTTATCGAATCAGTCACATTTTCTACAGAATTTTCATTTGACGCCGTGACCGCTACTTGATAACTTCCTTGCTTGGTGTAAATGTGACCTGCGATAAAGTTTTGACTTCCAAACCCTTTGGTTTTACGACGAATATCACTTCCGTTGCCGAATTTCCACAGGATTACTACATCCAACCCTGATGCAACAGTCACGTAAACCGGCACAGGACACCCAGTTCTAGTTATGGGATTAACGCTAATGGACAATTGAGAAATTTCCTGCAGAAACGTAACCTCGGCTGTAAGCATTTGCGCAGGAGTGACAGAATTTGACAAGGCGATTTTTACAGTGTAATTACCAGGGGTTGGGCAAAGCCTGGAACCAAGCTGGACAAGACCTGTTTGACTGGTTTGCTGACTGGTTATTGAACCATGACCCAACAGGGTCACACTTTGTTCGACATTTGTACCTGCTGTCCAGATCCATTCAATCTCCACAGATTGACCAAACTCTTTGAGAATAACTCCGTTACCAGTTTTGAATTTCAGGTCTGTGATTACTTCGTCGACTTTAGCAGTCGTTTTGACTCGGCTATTTCCACACTGAACGATCACCTCAAAGCTACCGACAGAGTTGTAACTGTGAAGCAATGGGGACGGAAGGGTTGTGTCACTATAAGTTTCCTTTGTTTCATCACCGAAGTCGATCTCGCATTGAAACAAGAAACCATAATCATAACTTATGTGAATTTCGCTCGCGCTCCCAGGAGTGGTCGCTTGGCACGATACATTGAGCCCGCGGATCTCCAGCGGTGTGCTCGGTTTGTTCACAGTCTCATTGAGATGTACCTGGACTGTGGTGAGAGTATTGCTAGCAGTGACTGAGACGTCAAATACTCCGTGTTTTGCGTAGCGATGTGTCACTGTGTTGTTCGTTGTGCGTACAGGATCAGAACCATCATCGAAATCAAACTCGTACGTCACACGACTTCCTTTCGAGATCGAAGCCACAATCACAGCGTTTTCAAACATTACTATTATACTGCGCTGGGCGTATGCTACAAGACCGAGAATGCGATCGTCTACCACGGCATGACCTTTTATCGTATTATTAGGCCCCACTAAGTTATACGCAGTGATTTTGACCTTGAATTCGCCCCAAGTTGAATAGTTGTGGCGAACAGTTACGTTCATGCCTACAGCATTAGCGTCCAGTACTTCAAGAGCACTCCCGTCCCGATAGTCGACGACAAAAATTACATCACTTCCTTGCGTGATTCCCCACGATATAACGGACGGTTGACCAGTTTCCACCGCTTTGATTGGAGAAACGAAAGCGAGACCTTGAATTGTGCGCTGCACTGTGATGATTTTTCTCGCCTCCTGTGAACTAATTTGATTGACAGCCTCTACAGATATGTTATACACTCCAGTGCCGTTGTAACTTTTTAACACGGACTTGACTTTGCTATTGAGGACTTGACTTGGTCCGCCATCGCCATAGTCGACGACATAACTGACGTTGTCGCCTTTGGTTTGGGAGAATCGAAAACTGATTTCCTCTCCAGGACTCGCTCGGTCAGTCGCCAGCAACATAAATCCCTCGATCCCTTGTTGGGCGCGCACTATAATCCATGTCCGCAGTAGACTTATGGCGTTGAAAGCCTCCACTGATATGTTGAACTGTCCTGAACGAGAAAACGAGTGTCCTACATTGTGGTAAGTTTCTCCAGAGGGAGTTCCTACACCTTTAAAAGTTTGACTGCTTCCGCCATCTCCGAACCTCCAGCGAAAATACACGTCTGTGCCAGCTGTTATGTTGCTATATAAACGCGTGTCAGTCCCAACCGGCACGATTTTTCTTCCGCCAAACTCGACCTCAGACGCAACGGCTATAGTAACGTTTTCAACTGGATCTTGTACAGTCACGTTATAGAATACAATCACGTGATTAACGGCGTTCTCTCCCGTGAAAATTACCTGCCACTGACCGGAAGCGAATGTCCGATTGAAAAGATAGCTATTCGGAAATTCTTGGAGGACAAATCCGTCACCGAAGTCGAGACGATACTTGACGTTAGTTCCTGTACCTTTGGTGATGTTGAACGTTATTGTGCTGTTAGATGGCGCAGGATTCGGGAAAGCGGTTATCCCCAATCCTTCTATGCGCAGTTGTACATAAAACGAGAGTGAAGTAAATGCAGAAGATAAGGAATTGGAGACGTTTACGCTGATCGTGTAGAAACCGGTCTGATTAAAATGGAACTCTATGGAGTTACTCGCACATATCATTATAGTTATGGTGTTATTCCCGTGCAGATACCATTCATACGTTAGGTTGTTTCCTGTGACAGTCCGAGCAATAAAGGTATGGTTATCAAAAAGCTCTACTCCTGTAAAATTGTCGAGAGTGAGACCAGAGACTGGTTCAATGATGAAAATTTGTGAGCTTGCATTGACAAGTACATCATTTTGAAGCTTAACAGAGACTCTGTAGGTGCCTCCTTTCGTGTAAGTGTGGGTCACCTGTGTTTTGTTAAGACCTTCCTCTGTACTCCCGTCTCCATAATCCCAATAGTAGTATTGATCTGTGGTAAAAGGTCCAGCTAAGGAACACGATGAGTTTATCATCAAATCCACCGCACCCTGGAGTGGCACAGAAATATTCAGAGGATGAAGAACGTGAACTAGAAACCAAGCAATTAATTTAGAGGCTAGATTAGTCGCGATCACAGAGACATTTAGAGTTCCTGTCTGAGAGAACTGGTGGACAACGGTGGTGTTGGAAAGAAAGGGCGTGTCCGAGCCATCGCCAAAGATCCACCTGAGAAGAACGTTATTTCCAACAAAAGAGGCAGTCATCTTTGTTGGAGCGCCTAAGAAAATTGGCGTCGAAACCACAGAAGCGTTTAGGTCGGATATGGCGTCTTGAACATTCACTAAAATCGTGCGATTGATTGCACTCACACCGTTTGCTACTTCCACAAACACAAAGTACAACCCTAGGCTAGGAAAAGTGTGATTTAGCTTGTCAACAATGTGGCCATGTCCAAGGCTTCGTAAGGTTTGGCGTTTTAACAAAGAGCTGGAATTAACAAGTGTCCACGTGGTAGACACATTTGATTCCGTGGAGATATTTACAGTCATTTCCACCTTCCGGTTTATTTTCGTTCCGTAGAAAGAAAATCCTTGCGGATAAGCAATTTTTACGTCACTGAGAGGCGTTTGGACCAGGAAGTGCTGTGTTATCAGTGGAAAATCGTTTCCAAGGGTATTCCAAAAACTGACTTGGGCCCAGTGATTTCCAGATGTGTTGAACTGATAGTTCATCTCGAAACTTGAAGCCTGGGACCCAATAATGTTGACCATGTAAGTCAGATTAGAAATCGGAATTGATTGGTTGATTAAGATTTCTGATCCATTCACAAAGCTGTTTACATTGAGCCCTGAAAAATAATATACTGTGCTTCTCCCTGTTTTTTGTGCAATTTTCCCGTCCATCGCCGGACCCCATGCTATCATGTCCCCGGGCTGCACATGAAAAGTTTGAATCTTGGAAAGGACATGTAAGTTGTAGCCGGTGCTAATTGATAACACTCCCAAATCAGCGGTCACTCTCAAGTTATTTGCGTGCAGAGCCGTAGAGTTGGAAGACTGGGAACAGTTTCCACTCGACGACAGAAAACAGCAAGCCCTTGATGGGCAAAAGGTAGCGGAGGAGGAACAGTGATAGGAAGGCTGGGAGGAACATTGGTGGTGACTACATGACAGGTTAGCTGGGCAGTAATAAGGCGCTGGTAAGGAACAGACTGGTCTTACAACCTGCCAATAAAAATACGAGTAGACAAATAAATAAACAGAATAAGTAAACAAACAAAAAAAATAAAGAAAGAAATATTTAAAATACGAACGTAAGAGCACAGATTGACAAAGGGTGTCAGAAATTAATCAACTTAAAAAGAAAATTAAATCAAATTCGCTTATTTTTCTTTCCTAACTTCACTTCCTCTAACAACGCATTGATATTTCATATGTGATTTCATTCGCTTAATCTTCACTTAATGTTTGTAACTTATATTGTTCATATATACTGGCACCCGGATGAAACAAACACTGAAAAAAGTATAAAACATAATATGCAAATAAATTGGCGCTATTTCCATTGAAAATATGAGTTATCAGTACTTACGAAAACTTTTATTTGCCCTGCTGTGTGTCCATAGATTTCCAGGGCTAAAACCCGGGCTTCAGAGGAGAACTGGGACGAAGGAAGTAAAAACAGTCCTGGATCATATATGGAAATCAGACCTGGAACGTTCCACTGCGGAATGGCCGGGCCAGCTCGTACGTAAAGGGGATCTGAGAAGAGTATATAAGAAGCTCGCTCAATTGATATTCTGAAATGATCTACCCCACTGTTTATTCGTCTTAAAAAGTTTAGCCTAAATTTTTCAAGTTCTTCTTCATCCTTAACAATCCTTGTTCCTTTATGGCTTGTTATTATCTCTTTGATGTTTTTCTATTTTAATAAACGATTATTTTCCTTCAATTCAATTTAAAGGTAATTCTTCCTGTGGCCAAAATAAATTAAAATATCGAGACTAAGCTGGTTTAATTGTAATAAATTTAATATTAATATCCCATCACCTTTTTAAAAAACTACCCAACAAGTGAGTCTCAGGTTTTCTCTCAGCTAATACTTGTTGAATCGCAAAGCGAAAAGTAAACCTGTTGAACTGTTTAATTCTGAATGACTGTTTACGTCTTCTATTGAGATGGTCCGGATGTTGCCGTCGTCATTTTTGACAATAATGACTTCCTTAGGTACACACCTGATGATCATGGTTTCTTAGAACACAGAGCGACTGTTTCTGAGATATTTTAATAACAAGTTGGAACTTTTGTATTTAGGGGGTAGTTCCGGACCCACAAAAGTTATATTATTTAGCCGAATGAACTTAATAAAAATCAATAACAAAAAAATTCTCGAACAGTGAAAATTTCTCAGCTGATTAAAACAACAATGCACAAAGCAGGGCTTTCCTCGTTGCATTAACGCGGAGCAAACAACTATTTGGATTTCTCCGTGAATTGGGAACGACGTGAAAACCTTAGGCACAAAGAACAGCAGCTTGTTAGGCGTTTTTTTGTTTTTTGTTAGTAAAGGTAAGTAACTAATGTCTTAATGCAAGTGCAATTAAGGATTTGCACTTCAAGTTATTTCGAAAAATTCTCTCAAACTTGCACGAATGTCCGAGGGTGTAAATTGAAAAAAATTTAAAATATCACCTCTAATGTATATCCTAATCGCTCAAGTTTTCATGGAATAATTCATTTATTATTCATCAGTGACTGAGAAATTGAAAACGCGCGCGTGTTAATTTGCACTGCAGTGTAAATAAGTATAAGTAAATAAGTAATCGCTAAATGCGAATTTAATTACGAATTTTATTTCTCTTCCAGTCGGTAAAATTCCTTTGTTAAAATCTGCTAAGGTTTTTAGGTGCCACACTCTTAAAAACCTTTTTTTAAAATTAGAGATCAGCCAGTATATATTATCAGTTCTGAATCAGTGAAACGTTTTGTCAAAGATTAATGCGTTTCGTGAGCAGGCTGCTATGGCTAAAAGGGACTGGGCAATAGATTGGACCCTCCAACATATCTGATAATGTGGGCAAACCAATATATAAGGTAATAAAGAACAACTTGGTAAATACTGGAAACCCCAGCGCTAGCTTTGACTAAGGCCTCCGGAAAACAGCTTTTCGTAAATAAAAACACTTTCAATATACGGAGGGTATGTTATTGTTTAGGGTAAACTGCCCTGAGCTGTTATCACAATTCGCTTTCCTTGCATAAACTACAAGTCGACTGTTATAGAAATGTTGCCTGACGTGCGAAAACACGGCAGTGAAGCTTTAGATGAATACCTTACTTACGTAAGTAAACACTTTCTTCCAAGACGGAAAGACACTTACATTTAAAAATCCTGATAACGCCAGATAAAAATCATTTTTCAGGCCAATTGCAATTGAAAATGGAGCTCAAGGATGCGTTCGACGCTAATGTATCATAATCTTTCGGAGTATTGCGTTCTTTTGTTTTATATTAAACCCTCTTCCTTAAAAAAAAGCTTTCCGGCGAATTGCCTATCTTCTCAAGAAAATCTTTCGTTATTTCATAAATATGAAACAACATTCGAAAGTCAAAATAATTCTGACCGTCAAGATGATGTAACATCCCCACACAAACACTGATAATGCACTTTTAGTTTTGTAGAGTTTTTTTCTTAATTCACACTTGGTAGCGATCGCAAATGGTTTTTGCGTCATTTTGACGAAATTTGTACTTGATATTTCGAAACATCTTGTATTTACAAAAACAGACTGCTTTGAAATTGAAAATGCAGACAAATAAAGCAGGAAATTGGGAAATTTTAATTTTTATGAAAAGTCCATCAATAAGGCGGAGACCTGAAACAATTGATTTTTTCTGGCGTAATTACAGCTTATCTATTCTTGGCAAAATGGAAAATCTTCAAATGTCTGCTGAAGCGTTTATGCAGAACGCGATAAAGCACAATTTACATGTTATTGAAACAGTTAAAGATCACCTGCAGCGAACAAATTACGTTCCTTTCATTTGCTATGTTTAAATTTAACCCGATCTAGAATCAAATTGGATTAAAATAAAAAAATGAAAGTAGAACTTTGTGTTTTGCTCGTAAGAGATATTATTTCACGTTCTTTCGCGGTAGGAAATTGATAGCCAACACTAAAACAATTGTCTAAAAGGCACAACTGTGCTTGCGGATTGTCAAACAAAATAAACAATGTCGGCACTTTATAAATAGAATAAATAAACAAACCATACATTGTAGATATCGGATGAGCTTTTGCAATAACATACCTAATCCCAGGTTATGAAAATATCTTTTATGTTTTAGTCAAAAAGGAGGTTGCAAACCATTCCAAAAATACATCCGATTAGAATTACGAGGCCATTCTCTGAATCGACGCGACAGCTCTTGTCATGTTTTCAAGAAAGTTTTTTTCCAAGTGTTAAATGCGTTGTAATAATATTCTTTCGCACCCGAAAAAGGTTTTGTTTATTCAGCTTTGTATAAAAGCTTGAATTATAATCAAGACGCTATTTTTCATAATACATGATGCAATAATTCGTTTTGGATTTTACCTCTGCTAAGCAAACATTGTCAATGGATGCGATCGAACGGGAACCAACGGCTCAAATAAAATAAAAAACTCATTATAAGCATGCAAATATGAATAAATTTAACTTACTTGGTAATGATATATTTCTTTGCGTACCATCTTGAAAAAGCCATGTCGCTGCAAGATTTGTCCCTTCGTATATTTTCCCAGTGCAGTGAAATGTTTCACTTGTTCGAACAACTGTGGGACAACTCAACTCAGCTCTCCCTGGCTTGGCTTGAATATACACATCGAGTTTTGTATAATCCAATTTTGGATTCACGTGTAGAGCTTTAACGGTGATTTTTCCCCAATAAGACGCCTTAAATTTGAACTCCGCACTTTCTCCGGGGGAGTCACCGTTCTCATCTCCAATGTCAAAAGCTACACGCAATCCAGGGTAGCTTCTATTCACGAATTCGGCAGTTAGATTAACCCACTCGAAAACAGCGAGATGACTAAAGTAGTTTACAACCAGTATCTCGGCGTAAGAGCTTGAATTGTAAACTGAATTTTCCCATATCCCTCCACAAATGTAGTTCTTGTCGCCACTGCAGTTTACATTACAGTTCGAGCTTTCCGCCCGCGAAGAATTGAATGTATTTGCGCAAAAACACAGTATGCCATTTTGAAGAGCGGCCAAGTTGTATTTCATGTTTCCGCAGAGTTTTACACAAACATACGGAGTCAGGTTCCATGGTTGATAGTCCCCGGGCGATACACGGAACTCTCGATTTAGCGGTGACTCTGTATAGCAGCCAAGTTTAAGATTTTCTAGATCAAAAAACGAACATTAACCTTAAATCGAAGGAATAGCAGAACAAAAGTATCATCATAACTAAAGTTGTTGAGGTTAAGAGGTGTAAGGAAATAAGAGAAACAAATTTGTTTTAGTTTCTTCAAGGCGGATAAGGGAAAACCTCTCCGAGCTCAGAACATTCAGAAAGCAACGAAAATTCAAGTTAAGACCTTCATTTGGGTTCAGTTAGATCCATTATTTGATTTTTTTATATCAATTGTTTCGGAATTGTCGTTGGACTGGCAATTTTAAAGTACAAAATTATAAGTTTACAAAATATGATCCGAGGGGAAAAAGTAATATTGTATGGTATATTTCGTCAAGGAAATAATTGTTCCGTGGACAATCACGGACAAAAATCGTCAAGTCAAATTACAGGTGTTTCTGTTGTGGTGCGGCTAACTCAAGACTAATTTTTCACAGTGTTATTTGTGTCTGTAATTCTAGCTTTTTACCTAAGGTGAATGAAACTACTATTATGTTAATTTGGATTTATTTGTACGCTCATATTGCGTGCAACAAAGTAATAATATCGAAGCTCTCTATTTTAGGGCTTGAACACTTGAGAGACGAATGTACATGAAACAAAAACTAGGAAGAAATAGAGAAAATGCAAATTTATAATTTTTAAAAGAAAATGAATCTCGAGTAGCGATTAAATACAGATTAAAAAAGAGCTACAAGCTCCAGTGGAAAAAGTACAATTTCTCTGCGGGTCGCTCCTCCAGTTTGGGAAGAAAGCTCGTATTGAGATAAAACCATAATATATTTCACTTTGTTGATGTCATCAAGAACTCATTTTAGAAGGGCCTCCTGGTTTGAGAAACTTTTTGCGATTCGCAATCTATTACATTTGTATTTATCAAAGATGGCATCTTTTTCTTTGGGTTTTTCAAAGCAACGATTTAGTGAAATTAGATTACAATCAAATCCCTGATTTCATCCTTGAGTTGAGGATAAGCCCGGTTGTAACAATGATTGTCAAAAACTGAATATTTCACGCTCTGACGTCTGCTCTTTTATATACCAAAACAGTGTATTTTATATCGCCACTAGCCGGTGGGGAAAAAAAAAATATCCTCATTGATGAACAAGACGGAACACTCTGTTCTAAGATTTTTCATAAAAAACAGAGAAACGCTGTCGAGTAAATTAGCGCAGATTAGAAACCCAGACATGTTAAGACTCACCGACATCAATTGCTCCTGCATAATTGACCAAAGCCGCCACAGTCACAAGGGTGAAATACCAGTTTTTCATAGCCATCCTTACGCTAGAATCTCTTCATATCTGCATTTCGCTAAATTGTAGCTTTAACGAGTAGAACGAAGCCAGCTCAGGGCGATAAGCAAACAATTTCGCGGAGATTCTGTTTAACATAACAAATTCGTCATTTCACACACACGTCTCAACCAAACTGAATTTGAATGTCATTCTGTGAGATCAAATGTGTCGCTGGCTTCCGGAATGACTTTGCGAAATTCGCTTGCTCTCGAGAAAAATAGAAAGCAACGTGCCAGCGAATGAGTGAAACTTTGGCCAGGCAGGGTTAATTATAGTTTAGCTAACAAACACACTCGTTTCCAAGCGTCAATAACAAAGGGTGCTCTTACAGCTGCCGCACTCATTTTCGATTCGTTAATTTTGGGAACTTAATACAGGCAAAGCTCGATGAATATTGCATCTGTAAATAGTGGGATTATAATGCATGCGACTGAATTTTTAAGAGATTATCAAGCTAAATGTTCTTGATAACTTAATGTAATATTGAACAGAGAAAGAAATCGAATAATAAAACGTGTAGAACATCGTATTGTTTACCTCTGTCCTTTTAAATAATCCTTTTTGATCTACGAATTTTCCATAAACAAAAAGCTTATATTGTCATCCCTGCTTGCCCTTTTTGTGCACGTTTTTCAATTTCTTCGGCAACGGAATTATTAATAGCGAAAACTAGAAATTTGCTTTTATCGTAATCTTTTCAGATCGGATTTTTTTTCTTAAATATCAAGAAATTGTAGCATTGTAGAAATGCTTCAGTCGTGAGAATAAAAACGTGTTTCTGCAATCGCCTGATGAGAGACGCTATTAACATTTCTTTTATGTCTTAATTCGTTTGATTTTCACAGTACAATTCAAAGCAGAAAAATCAATTGAAATTATCATCATTTATTTCCTGGAGACGGAGTCCGTACATCGCTGTGATGATTGATTGTTTTCTGTGCCGTGCTGTTTCTTGTTCGACAGTTCGTGATAAACACCGTCAGGGAAGCGACTCGGAAAACTGAAATGTTGACTTTAAAGGAAGAACAAACCGGAAAATGAGCTCACGCGTATCGTGGGCAGTAAACGATGCTTTCATCTCCCGCTGTATATACGTTTTTGGTAACATGGGTGATAATAGCTGTGCAAATAAAGTTTCTTAACGATTTATGAAATGGTTGGCATGGCGCGCATTTTTCGCTCCGTTTTGCACTTCATTACTTATTTTTTCAGTGTACACTAATGACTCGAATTATTTCTCACAATGCAGAGGTTTTTAAACTTTTATTGCGAAACGAACGTGAAATCATTCAGCTGCTCGAGATTTCAGAATTAATGAAGCGAAAAGAAGCTCTTATCCATAAAGAAAAATACAAAATACCACGAAAACAAGGATATACATGTACTTGACACAAGACCGTCAATTTCATTGCGTTTTGGTTAAAACAAATTCTTAAAATTGACGTACAAGATAGATTACCTAAAACAATTATTTTCTAGTATTTCAAACATTTTTGCGAACGTCTTTGGCAGCATTCATCCAAAATAATAAATACAACTTATTTATATGTTGTTCAAAATGATGATGATAAGGTTTTACAACGAGATTTTAAAGCTCTCAAGGTGCTTAGTTTCTCGTCATTAAAACACGTATTAGTATGTTCTCTATAGAACACTTCGTAAATTTGAACGCAATACCTAAGAGAATCTCAATGGGGTCCGGTGGTGGCTTACTGGTAACATTTTGACTTTTTTAATGCTAACGATTGATTTATTAAGTGTTAATATTATTATACCAGACAAGGGTATAAGGGTTAAAATTTTCCCATTTTTCATGCCTAACGGCTAAATAATCTGGTCCGTTTTACGGCTATTGGTTTACCCCATTGAAACCCTCGCCTAAGATCTCAAACGGCCCTGGTTATTAAAAAGTGCATGTGAAGACTTCTTTAAAGAAAATCTGATTAACTGAATTTCAATTTTCAGGCCTTAGCCTCAACAACAAAAGCAGTGAGGTCTGTATCAAAAGAAGGTCACCTGCAGCCTCGCTGCGATTCAAAGGCCAGGTCACTGAGCAGACAACTGTAACATGGCAGGAGCCCTGAAAACTGTCATTAGATGAAGTCGTCTAAGAAATCAGTACCTAGAATTCGTGTTGAATTAGAAGTGTAGTTGCTTCTGATATTCTGCGTTCAAGCGCTCTTACTTATTTCTCAAAAACGTTCGATTTTATATTCCTTAGCAACTGTTGCCATAGTAAGTGAAACGATACATCAAGACTACGCGAAGAGTCTGGGGACGAACTTATACCCGCGAGGCCACATATGTAACTTCTGTTTGCATTGTTAGTAATACGCACTTCATGAAATCAAAAAAGATCAGCTTAAAGTACTTTTTTCTTTCTTAAGGATTTTAACCTCGCAGTAAACCAAATTGAATACCCCGTAATAATGACAAGATTTTCCAATTATTTCGTTTCACTGAGCCGTGAAAATTACGCTTAGTTTGAGTCAATGGCGCGTTTCCAGGGTTAAAATTAAAAGCTAACTTTTTCACCTTTTTAACCTACAGTATTAAGTTAGACCTCGCGGTGATCTTAGCACTGTCAGACGAAAGTAGGCGCGAAAGTTGGAATCACGTGTTATGAATAAATATACATCGTGGGATCCAAAAAGTACCTGGTAGAATCGATATGTTAGAACACAAATCTCGCAAGTCAGAATGTCGGCTCAGCAGCGAGAATGTGTGATGAGCTAAATTGCTTGTCAAGTGTCAGTATGGGATGTTTAACCTAAGCAATGCGACATTTGGTTCTAAATACATCAAAAGTCAGAACATGCCGGACTTAGAATTCAAGAGAAGTCAGGAAACGCGAAGGATTTTATTGAAAGGTCAAAATATGCCGGATGTTATGAGTTTAGTAGTCAGCAAACTCGGAACGTATTGTTTCAAAAGTCCAAAGACGTGTGCACTGTCTAAGTTAAAGTCAGGAAATGAGTGACATTTTACTTAGCAGGTAGGAAAAGGTGGAACGCTGAAAACGCGCCGTATGATTCTTACAATGAAAGAATACAAATGTACATTTCCTGCAAACAGACGTAATCATGCATAGTTAATTAATAGAAGGTAATGGTTAATAAAGAAACCTAGAAAAGTTCTTTGTTATATGTTTTTGTTTGCTATTTTGGGGGTTGAACCAGCCCAAAACCCCTGGATAGAAGCATCGTGATTTTGTAATTCATGCAGGGTCAAGGAGCTTCTCGATAAATCATGGCCTGTTTGTCTGTTTGTTTCTTTGATGATTACGGGGCTTTAAAACCATTTCCCTCTCTTAACTATTATGGAGTAATGCTCAAAATTGAACAAAACCTTATATAAAGGAGTAAGATCTTTCGGTAATTTCTTTAGCTGTCGCTATGCAAACAAGGACCACGTCATGTTATGTCCACTAACTAATGTACCTCAAGTCCTTTATAATTGCTTTCAGCAACTAAACATTCTCAGGATATTTCATACTTTGGTAAGTTTTATACGTACGTAAACAAAGACCATTAATTAAAACATCAAAGCTAAAAAAAGATATTTTCATTCGATGGAAAGCAGTCTCTGTATGAAGTTTTAAAAGTAAAATCATCTTAGCACTCCATATTTTATTATTCCGACTGTCTTCGGAGCCAATCAGATCACTGCCTTTTCTTCAGGATCAGTTTGCAAGCTAATAAGTCTTGAAGAATCGTCTACTTCCCACGGGGGGGGGGGGGGGGGGGGGGGGGGGACCCCCTTGCCCTGGAGGTTTTGGTTTTGGGTGCGAATTGCACATCCACCAATCCTTTTCGTACTCCATTTGGTCTTTTTGTTTCTCGACGGACCAAGATGGGTAGAAGTGCATCATCCAAGCATTGTCCCACTGCTTTTCCCACATCACAGCCAAGTGGGG